>Ga0154585_1023_pt2 | contig 34206 bp, 32 predicted proteins | sample RifGroF2_FD_116014 | JGI IMG/M metagenome (GOLD analysis project Ga0154585, IMG submission 116014) | Candidatus Margulisbacteria bacterium GWF2_35_9 | reverse complement strand
AAATATTGATTATTGAAAGTACTTTGTATAAAACAACTATAAGACCAAATAGAGAGCAATAGATTAAATAGGAAAAACCAAATACCTTGTTGTTTATTCTTGCTTTTTAAAAGAACAAGGAACCCAATAATTATATTTATAATGGTGGCAATTAGAGGTGAAATCCTTGATAATAAAACAAAAATCGTGATCATATAATTTTATATTTATTACCTAAAAGTTCTAAAACCTTTATTGTTTTATCTAATTGCGTTTTAGAGTGTCTGGCTGTTACTAGCAATCTGAGCCGCCCCTTATTTATACTAACCATAGGATATGCTACCCAGTTTGTAAAAATACCTTCATTATACATTTCTTTACAAACATTCCCTAAAATATTCGGATCTAGAATATAAATCGAAATAACTGGACTTGTCCCATCACCAAGATTAAACCCCAGATTTTTCAATCTTGATCTAATATATTTAGTATTCCTCCATAAATTACGCTTATGTTCCGGTTCTTGATCAACAATTTCAATCGTACTTAAAATAGTTGCAACAGTGGCTGGGGGTAAAGTAGCTTGAAATAAGTAGGGACTTGATTTAGTTTTTATATAATCAATAAACTCTTTTTTTGCTGAAACAAAACCACCAATGGATGCAGTCGTCTTAGAAAAAGTACTCATTACAAAATCAACATTATCTGATAGTCCTTTATATTTGGAATATGAACTAAACTTATCCCCATACAAGCCAAATGAGTGTGCTTCATCAGTATATAAATAAAAATCGTATTTATTTTTTAAATCAACGATCTCTTTTAAAGGAGCCTCTTCTCCGGTCATAGAATAAACTGTTTCTATTAATACAAATATATTGTTTTTTGATGCCGAATATTTTTTAATTTTCTTCTCTAAATCAATGACATCATTATGTTTAAAACTTCTCATTTCTGCATTTGAAAAAGATGCGCCATTAATAATACTTGCATGACAATCACGATCGAATAATATAAGGTCTCCGTTTGAGGCAATAGAACTTATAACGCCAAAATTTGTTGTAAAACCTGTACTAAATATTATGGCATCTTCTTTCCCTGTAACTTGTTTTAGTTTATTTCTTAGGGCCTCATGTAATTCACAGAAACCACCAGATAATGCTGAGGTTCCACTTCCTGTACCATATTTAATAGTTGCTTCATTTGTTGCTTTAATTACTCTTTCATCCCGATTTAATCCAAGATAAAGGTTATTTGTCCATATAACACATTCTTTTTCCTTATTTGTTACATCATCTACAATAAGTCCAGAAATATTGCTTCCATTTTTTATGTATCGATCATAAGGGAATAAACCCTTATTTTTTTGGTCTTGAATTGCTTTACTAATCCAAGAACTTTTTTCACTTAAACTACCTATACCGTTTTTATATAAAGCTAAATGTAATAAACCAATTGGTATATTATCATCTAATAAGTCTTGAATTGATTCTTGATTATTATTGTTTTGTTTAACTTGAATATCTGGATTTCCTAAAATTGTTTGTCTTTTTAAATCATTCTCTAATTTTTGTTTTCCCATGCTTTTCCCCTATATTAGATTGATACTAATATATCGTACTTATACAGCAAAAATTGCATTTAATACTTACATTATACTCATTATGGCAAGAATTTGTAGTTATTGATATTTAAGAAACTAATCGTTATAAAAAATTACTTTTTGCTTTTAAGTTGCTCGACTCTTTTATAACTCTCTTTTCTGGTTTCTTCTATTAGATTTTCTGCGTCCATATTTTGCAATATTTTATCCAGCAAATCCTTTAACTCAGTTTCATTAAAGGGTTTCTTTAAATATGCAGCAACCATTCCTTTTACCGGATGTGTTGCATCTTCAATATATTCTGGCTCTTCATGGGCAGTGATAACAATCACCGGAGTAAATCTCGAGAAAGTATTCTTTTTCTCCATGGCTCTTAACTTTTCCAAAAATTCAATTCCATTCATTTCCGGCATGTTTATATCTAAGAGTATCGCCTTTATTTTATTTTCTCCAAAACCAAAAAAGGTTTTATTATTTTTGATTAATTCAAAAGCTTGTAAGCCATTATTTGCAATAACAGGAGTATAACTATTTGTTGCCACTATGGTTTCAGCAATATATTGAGCTTGTATCACTTCATCTTCTACCACCATTATTAATGTTTTTTCCTGTGCCATCAGACTCTCCTTTCAACTCTATGTTAACAAATATAATCTAACGTATCATCTTTTCCCAAATGTCTCTACAACTTTCAAAAATAATGATAGGGCCATCGATCAACCCTTTTGCACAACGAAACGGCAACATGAACAGATGCCACATAGTGAGTACGAGTATCATAAAAGATGGAAATGGTTCTTTTGGATGAAGATACTTTGTGTCGTTAATAATGGCGGTGATGACAAATGGATCGAACTTATCTTTTGTTCTTTCTTTAGCCAGCATATGGATATATTGCTTGTAGCTTTTTTGAGGGTAATATTTCCAGTCTCTTAGATAGCTTTTAACTAAGAATTTATAATCCAAAAAATTAGAAAGCATTTTCCCAAGTATGCCAATAATTATTCCAAAAAGAATAGACCAGATTATTGCCATTGGGAAATAGATTATTCCTAGAAGATATATTAATATTTTTTTCATCTTTTATCCTCCATTAATACTATAATACAATACAGTATTCCCGAGAGATAGGTTTATTAAACATTTTATTACCCAATCTGGCAATGTGAGACGGAAAACTTGATGAGGCAGAGAGGTCTTAAAAAAGAGGGAGATTTCTCTCCCCCTTCAGTAAATAATCTTATTTCATTTTTATGAAACGAACTTTTACAACACCTTTGATATCATAAAGAGCTTTAATTGTTTTTTCATTCAATTCATTTTCCATGTCTATAATATTATAGGCATAATCACCTTTACTCTTGTTTAGCATTTCCACAATATTCACATTGGCATCTGCTAGTATAGTGGATATCTGGCCAACCATTTTCGGAACATTCTTGTTCATGACAAGCAAGCGATACGGTGAATTTGTATCCAATTTTGCATCTGGATAATTAACAGAATTCACGATATTTCCTTTTTCTAAAAAGTCCTTGAGTTGATGTGACACAATAACTGAACAATTGATTTCCGCTTCATCTGTAGATGCACCTAAATGAGGAATCGCAATTATTTTGTTGTTACCTAATAGCTCATCATCTGGAAAATCCGTTACATATCTGGAAACGGTATCGTTCCCGATCGCTTTTAGAAGTGCATCATTATTTACAATCCCACCTCGAGAAAAATTGAGAATTCGGACACCTTTTTTCATTATTTTGAACTTTTCATCATTAAACATCCCTTTAGTTGAATCATTCAGAGGTGTATGTAGAGACAAGTAATCACATTTTGCTAACAAGGCATCCAGACCACCTGCACGTTCAACATCTCGGGATAGGCCCCAAGCAGACTCTACAGAAATAAATGGGTCAAATCCAATTACCTTCATGCCGAGTGCTTCAGCAGCATTTGCAACCATAACACCAATTTTTCCAAGGCCAATAACACCCAAGGTTTTTCCGGAAATTTCAATCCCGGCATAATTACCCTTATTTTTCTCAATTAATGCTGGAACTTCGTCACCCTTCCCTTTTATGGATTGAGCATATTCCAGACCTAAAAACACATCACGAGATGCTAAAAACAACCCAGCAAGAACAAGTTCTTTAACCGCATTGGCATTTGCTCCAGGTGAATTAAATACAACAATCCCCTTTTCGGCACATTTATCAATCGGAATATTATTCACTCCAGCACCGGCTCTTCCAACCGCCAATAAAGAAGCTGGCAATTTCATTTCATGCATATCAAAGCTTCTAAGAAGTATGGCATCCGGATTTGCAATTTCCGTTCCAGTTTCATAATCATCAATCGGAAATATTGATAATCCCTCAGTTGCAATCTTATTTAGTTTTAATATTTTATACATACACGCACCTCTCCCTTTTTTAAAATTAGAAACGAGCCGCAACAAACCTGAGTGCAGCTGTAAAATCCATATTGTGTAACACAATTTCCTCTGGAACAGCAATCCGTACCGGAGAAAAATTCAATATGCCCTTAACACCTCCTTTTATTAATTTATCTGCGATATCTTGAGCGGCCACTGGCGGAACAGCAATGATTCCAAGCTCGATACTACGTTGTTTAACAATATCTTCCAGTTGGCCAACAGGAAACACCTCAATGGGAGTGTGAATCCGCTCAATTTTGTTAATACTACTATCAAAACCAGCTACCATATTAAAACCATCATCACGAAAGGATTCATAATCGAGTATTGCGGTACCCAACTTTCCAAGACCGACAATACAAGTTTTAATCGTTCTAGAAAGTTTTAGTTTCTCACCTAATTGATCCTTTAACAACTTCACCGCGTATCCCCGACGGCTGAATCCAGTAAGGCCCAAGCTACTAATATCTTTTCGAACAGAGTAATCCGTTGTCCCGACAATCCCTGCAAATTCTTTGGAAGAAGCGTATTCAATATTGTTTTTTTCTAGGTATTCTAGGTATCCATAAATTCGGCAAATTCTCTCAATTGTGTTGTTTGATAAACTCATATACCTTCTCCTGATTATTTAGTGAATATTTTCACTAAACTAATAATAATATTATCATGAGCTATTTTTATTTTCCAGTGTTATTTTCTATATTTTCAGTTTTTGGTGAATATTTTCACTTTAACTATTAATTAAACAGAAAAGATAATTTATATGTTGACTCTCTACTTAAAAAAATGAAAATTTTACGACTAACTTACGATGTATTACTAGCATTTATTAGGAGGAAGAAAAGGATTAACTTTTTTATTTTAAAGCATTTTGAAGTTTGAGAGCCCCTTTATGCCTGGGATCTATATCTAACGCTTTCCTTATAAACTCTTTTTCTTTACTGATATTGCCTTTTTTATTATATATCTCTGCGAGCATGTACCAAGTATTTGCTTTTTTTGGATTGATTTTCAATACATTTTCAAATACTCTTATTGCCAGATCCAAATCACCTTTGGTGAACAAAGAATATCCCAGCATATATTGGGCACGTTCAGATTTAGGGTCAATAAAAATTACCTCTTCGAACATTTTTTTAGCCCCATCAATATCACCTTTTTTGAAATCGATCATCCCGATATTAAACAACGCAGTACTGTCACGATCATTAATCTTTAAACTTTCCCCATACCAGTTTAACGCCTCGTCAAATTGGTTAATCTCTTGAAAATAATTTCCCATATCAATATAGACACTAGCTAAATTATGTAACGCTTCCTTATCATAAGGATCTTCCTTTAATACATCTTTAAAACAGTTTATTGCTTTTTCCGTATAGGCCCTATCACGATTAGCATAGCCCATATCTGCATAAACGAGTCCCAGATTATTTAGCGTCAAAACATCTTTCGGAGCAATCTTAAGTGCATTCGTGTAACCTGTAATCGCTTCTGTATACATTTTTTTCTCGGCATAAGCATTACCCACATTTAAGAGAAATAACAATGGAGTTTTGTCACTTGGAGTTACATTTGATAGTAATTCTTTCGCATTTCGAGGATTAAGATTAAACGGTGCATTCATATAATCTTCAACACTCGGCTTGTATCCATTATCGATATAGATCCCACGATAATTAAGTAAGACATGACGAGATATACTTACAGTCCCCAAATCATTCCAACGCGAGTCCTTTTGTTTTAATTCATTTGCCAATGCAATAATAACAAATGCCATCGTATCGCAATCCAATGTCTTATTTTTCAACGATTCAACAAATAACTGATTATGATTCGCCTTTATTTCATATTTGCTTTTTATTAACGCATAGGCATCTACAATTTGATCCTCAATCGGCTTGGTATAATTTGTTTTATCTTTTATTTCCGCTATAAGATCAACAAGCTGTTTATAAGCATCGAATACTTTATTCTCTTCCCCCAACTTTTTATAGTAATCATATTCAATCGAAAACCCTGTATTAATGCTATTTTTTTCACTTAACATTGCCATGTTTTTTCTCGTGGCTTCTGCAAGAAAGGGGCTATCCGTTTTCATATTTTTTTGAGTCGGTTCTGCTAGTAGAACTGCCCTTAAATTATTAATACTATTTTCGATTTTCAATTTATACCCTCATTTTATTTATCTTGTATATATAGTTTGCCCAAAATATCAAATAACTATCACCTATATTTTTTAATATTTTGTAGTTTTTATAATAATAGTAGATTTAAATCTGGATTAAATACTGAAAAAATAGTGTTTTGTTATTATTTCCCCTTGGGAATTATAATACATCATACGAACTTCAACTTCACGACCATCGAGCAATTCATCAGCACCTAATTCTTTAGACACAATTCGCTCGCTTTCAGGATATATGGGCACATCATCGGCAATCCGTATCCAATTCTCTTCTCCAGTAATTCGAAACTCAACGCGCGGTCGTATATGGATGTTCCCATTGTTTTGAAATACTGTTGAAACTTGCAAATGCCCATCATCAGTTAATGCAACGTAAACTTTTGTAATTTCAATATCAATCAAGTCAGTTCCACCCACAATTAAAAAAACAGGGATACTCCGACTTAACGTAAAATTACTACCTTCCATCATTGTATTAAAATTAATTTCAGCGCGCTTTTCTCCCAAAACATCAGGAACAATTAAACGAAAACCCACAGTTGTACTTGTCTCAGGAAGAAGCTTAATATTACTTGTATCAAGGACAATCCATGTCTCAGTTAACGGATAGAAGGTCGCTTTATTATCACTAACTATCCATGAATTTAGGTTAATGGTAACGTTTTCAGTAATCGTTGAGCTATTGGTTAACTCTATTTGATAAGATACCTGATTATTGGCTGTTTCTATTAGTTCAAAACGTCTAGGGTTATAATTGAAAGAAAATAAAAATGAACAAAACATACTGATAAAGATCAGAGTGACAACGATCTTATAAATGATAATAATTCTATTTAATTTCATCATGCTTTTTAGATTCGCCTAGTTTTTTATTAATAATCGCTTCAAAATAAGCGGATTCCATATAGCCGACAACTTTATCGATTATCTCATTGTTTTCATTGAGAACAACCGTTACTGGGATTCCTCGAATCGAAAAATATTCTGCAATTTTACTATTTCCCATTACAACTGGATATGTCAGCTTCTTAACTTTGACGTAAGTCTCTACTGTTGAGATTTTCTTATCAAATGATATCGCAACAAACCCAATTTTTTTGTTTTGATATTTTTTATTTAACTCTTCAAACCCTACGATATCCTTTTCACAATAAGAACACCATGTTGCAAAAAAACATAAAAATGTGAGTTGTTTCTCCTGAGTAAATTCATAAAGGCTCACTTTCGTATTCAATAGATTGTTTAGCTGAAAATTAGGAATAACCTCGTCTTTGGCAAAAACTAAACTGGAGAAGACAACTAACAGAACAATTACTATTTTTTTTATCATGTCACACTCCTAAATGATTGACGTATTTATTACCCCAGTTACAATTAACAAACCGATAATAATAAGGATTATACCACTAATTATTTTTACTTTATGCATGTGCTTTTTGTATTTTTTTAATAAATGAAAGAATTTAGAAATAGCAACAGCGGAAAAAACAAAGGGTAATCCAATCCCCATCGAATAAAAAAACAACAATAAAATACCCTGATAAATAGTAGATTGTGAGCTTGCCATTACGAGGACACTAGCCAGAATTGGACCGACACAGGGTGTCCACCCAAAAGCAAAAACTAGCCCCAAAATAAAGGCAGCTAAATTAGACTTACCCTTATTTTTAAAGTTTATTTTTTTCTCGATATTAAATAGTTTAAAATGTATAATTTCAGCCATAAACAAGCCGAATATTACAACAATAATTCCAGATAACTGGTGAAATACTCTATAATATTTTTCAAGAAATTGACCAATTATAGTGGCAGTTGCTCCCAAACTCACGAAAATAATTGTAAATCCTAATACAAATAATAGAGATTTTATTAATAAATTTTGCTTATGATGTTCATCTGAAATGTCTTCCGCTGAAAGACCGGTCATAAATGAAAGATATGCCGGTATCAGAGGAAGCATACACGGGGATAAGAAAGTAATTATCCCCGCACCAACTGCGAATAATATACTTACGATTTCCATAAATTATGGAAGGAGTTTATTTAATTCCTTCTCCATTGCATCTGCTGGCCGATAACCGACGAGACGATTCACTTCTTTTCCACCCTTAAAAATGATCATACAGGGTATACCGGTAATCTGGTATTTCATGGATGTATTTTGATTATCATCCGTATTTATTTTTACCACTTTCAGCTTCCCGGAAAACTTTCCTTCCATTTCTTCTACAACAGGGGAAACCATCCGACAAGGCCCACACCATGGAGCCCAGAAATCTACTAACACAGGCTTATCGCTTCCGAGTACTTCCTTTTGAAACGTCTGATCTGTAACTTCTTGAACCATAATTATTTCTCCTTTACTTTTTTAATTGCAGCAACAATATCTTTGACAAAATCATTTGTAACGCTATAGCATACTTCATTGCCATTTCGTTTATTCTCGACAACGCCCACTCTCTTTAATAGCGACATATGTTGGGAAACTGTTGCTTGAGCCAGATTCATTTTCTTTTGTATTTTTGAAACGTTACATTCGTTCAATATAATACCTTCCACAATCTGCAAACGAACAGGATGCCCTAAAACTTTCAATATCTCCGCTATCTTTTCATATTTTGTCATGTGCAATCCTTTAATCTTTTTATTTATTATAGTATATGTATATTCGAATGTCAATATATAGATTGAATAACTCGGTCTCGTATTGATGTTAAAAATGATGCATGCACCGACTCGTAGGCTAGAATACTCCAAAACAATAATTGGACCAATAAAAATGGCAATAAATAAGCTGTGGCATTTTCTCTAAATTTTTCATGGTTATTTCGAATAATAATAAACATAGTAATAATAGGTATGCAAACAACCCCGATAATACCCAAAACCATTAAAGGAGCTTCACTACACTCTTTAGGAAACTTATAAATTAGTAGACCAAACGTTATGCAAATCAAAACCAATGTAGATAAAGTGGCTATCAATGTTTTTTTCCTCCATTTTTCATTCATTAAATCAAATTCGAATAGATGATGACTTAAAAATAGTATTAACATTGGAAATACATAGGCAATATATCTTCCTAATTTCACATGCCCGGAAAAAGAAAACACAATCAAACAAGGTAAAAATGCTGCAAATAAAGATTGATATACTTTATTATTTATAATATTACTCCATGTTTTCTTTTGAAAAATAGATATAAGGACAACAAAAGAATGCGGGATTAATCCAAAAAAAACATACAAAATAAACACATAGTAATTATGATAGGTTTTGGCTCCCTCTCCCGGTTCTTTGATGTAACGATAAAAATTATCAATCATAAAAGTATCCATAAACTCTTTACCATGAACAAGGTACTGCCCATATAACCAAGGGGCATTAAAAAGAACCGGAGATAAAACCACAAGGGCCCCATCTGTTATCAACTTCACAATTGAACGACGATATATAATATTAATCGACACAAGATAAATACCGGATAAACCCAGAACAATCGAAAAACGCGATAATGAACCAAGGCCCACAAACAATAATGCCAAAAGCAAATATTTACGTTTATTTTTGATAACATACAACAAATAAAAACCGGTAAAAGCAAAATACATAACGGTTGCCGGTAGGTCATACATCGGAGTACGTGCAAAATATACGAAAGCTAAACTAGTCGACATAATAAAAGAAGCGAGTTTTGAGATGGATTCATTTTCCCAAATTTTATATGAGAAATAATAGGTTAGCCATATGCCAAATACACCCAAAGCTAGATTAAAAAATGCATAACCATAAAATGAGTTAAATAATACTTTCGCAAAAATACCGCTTCCCCAAACCAACAATGGACCGTGAGCCTGATCGAAAGAAACTGTGGTTAAAAAATTAAAATTACTTTGAATTTCTTTTGCAATGGGAAGCCAATGTAAAATATCACCGTCAGTCAGTGGATAATATATAAAAGGCCAACTGCAAATAATAAAGAAAAACAATAAGTAGGGCCATACATTTTTAAATTTCATTTATAGAACTCCTTTTTATATTTTACTCTAATTCTTATATTATTTCTTTAATTTTTTTTAACTATATTGGCTCATAATAATATCTGTGTCTATTAATGAACAACTCTCGATTATAAGTTTGATGCAAACAGCATATAAATCACATATGTGCTTACTTTACATGAGAACAATTACGAATATAATACTATAAAGAACACATATCTAAGGAGAACAATCATGAGCGGATCACAATTTATTAATCACAAAGGGAAAAACATTTTTTTAATGGAATATCCGGGAGAAATTGATCAGTTAAAAAAAATGATTGGCGAAGCAAAAAAAACAATAGCTACTCAATCACCACAATCTGTTCTGGCTCTTTCTGATTTACGTCAGGTTGACCTAACTAATGAAACGACTGAAATATTCAAAGATTTTACCAATCATAATAAACCCTATATTAAAGCGAGTGCTCTTGTAGGTATTTCAGGCATGAAAAAAATAATAGTAAACACTATCTCAACATTATACAGACGAAATTTTAAGATATTTGATACGGTCGATGAAGCAAAAAACTATTTAGCATTAGTTTAGGAAAAGTTGCTTCAGCTGGCTAAGAACCTTGTGTGGTTCTTTTGATTCATTAATTAATCGAACAGCACATACATTTTTGGCTCCTGCGATCATCACATCTTCAATATTTGAAAAATCAATCCCACCAATTGCAATCGACGGTAAATTTGTTAACGCTAACATTTCTTTTAATCCTGATAATCCAAGAACCGGATCGGCAATCTGCTTCGTCGGCGTCTCATATACTGGGCCAATACCAATATAATCAGGCTTAAGCTCATTAGCCTCTCTAACTTGATCCGGATTATGGGTGGATAAACCGATGATTCTATTCGGTCCAAGGATCATTCTAGCCTGTTCATACGGCATATCATCCTGGCCAAGATGAACCCCATCAGCACCGCTTTCTACAACTAGCAGAGGATCGTCATTAATAATAAATTTTGTTTGAGTACCAAAACATATCGCTGAAATACGTTTCGCAATTCTCAAAGTATTTTCACGATTATCGTTTTTAATACGCAACTGAATAAAGGGAACTGCCTCTTCAACAAGAACTTTTGCCAATGGTTCATAACCAATAACTGGATTTGTGAGGATTGCGTAAAAACCAAACTTAGCAGAAACCTTAGGCATTAATCTTAATAATTTCGAAACTATCTTTACTATCTTTCACTGCAAAACCGGCTGCAGAAATCTGGTCTCTATATTCATCGGATTTTGCCCAGTTTTTATCTATTCGTGCTTGTTGTCTTTTTTCAGCAAGTGCAATAATTTCTTTAGGAATAGATTCTTCTTTCTGTTCTATTTTGATTCCAAGAACAGACAAGAGTTCTTTTAATAAAATTTGATAGTTTATATTGAGTGTTTTGTTAAGTTGCTTTACTAAATCAAACACAACTGCTAGCGCACGCGCTGTATTAAAGTCATCATCCATTGCCGAGACAAACTCTTGCCTATAGGTCTCTACATCAACGGCATCGTCTTTTAAATCATTCAGCGTAAGTGAGTGTGAAATTCTGCTTAATGCTTTACTTGTCTCTATTATATCCGTATCAGAGTAATTGATTGGCATTCGATAGTGGGTCATTAAAAAAAACAATCTAAGTGCCATAGGGTCTACCTGTTTTAACACTTCACGAATCGTAAAAAAATTATCCAAAGATTTACTCATTTTTTCATCATTAATTCGAACAAAACCATTATGTACCCAGTAATTAGCCATCGGCTTGTCAGTTAATCCTTCTGTTTGAGCAATCTCATTTTCATGGTGAGGGAAAATCAAATCATGGCCACCACCATGAATATCAAAGGTGGCGCCCAGATATTTCATACTCATAGCACTACATTCAATATGCCAACCTGGCCTTCCTTTTCCCCAAGGGCTATCCCAAGACAGCTCATTTTCCTTCTCTGCTTTCCACAATGCAAAATCAAGGGGATAAACCTTTTTATCATTAATATCAACTCTCGCTCCCGCCTGCATATCCGCCAATTTTCGATTGGAAAGTTTTCCATAATCTTTAAATTTACGAACATCATAATATACGTCCCCATCAACCGAATAGGCCAATCCCTTCTTTATCAGCTTTTCAATAAAACTGATAATCTCTGGAATATGAGTCGTCACTTTAGGGTAAATATCAGCTCGTTTAATATTAATGGCATCCATGTCTAAAAAATATTCATCGATCATTCGTGTCGACAAATCTAATGGATCTTCTTTATTCTCAATGGCTCGATTAATTATTTTATCATCAACATCCGTAAAATTTTGGATATATTTCACTTTATAACCACGATATTCCAAATATCTTCGAATTATATCAAAAGAAACATAGGCTCTGGCATGTCCAATATGGCATAAGTCATATACAGTAACTCCACATACATACATGTTAACAGTGTCTTTTTTGAGTGATTTAAACTCTGTTTTTTTATGGATTAAATTATTATAAACTTGGATCATTTCAGTTTCAACAGCACTGTCGTATAAACGGCCATTCCTTCCTCTCTGCCCACAAAACCCAACTGCTCAGTTGTTGTTGCTTTAATATTTATTTGGGAATCATCGATGACTAAAACCCTTGAAATATTTTTTATCATCTGGGGGAAATAGGATTGAAGTTTTGGTTTCTCTGCCAGAATTGTTGCATCAATATTCACAATTACATATCCATCAATTATATTCTTTGTTTTTTTAAGGAGCAGTAAACTACTTATGTCCTTGTATGTTTGATCCGTATCAGGAAAGTGTTCCCCTATCACGCCTTTACCAGCAGCACCTAATAACGCATCAATGATTGAATGAACTAATACATCTGCATCACTATGACCCAAAAGGCCTTTTTTAAAAGGGATATCGACTCCTCCTAAAATGAGTTTTCGATCTATAACTAACTGATGAACATCAATTCCATTTCCAACTCGATACATAACAGTTATTCTCCGATAAATAAATACTCTAAAAACTTCTAAATAAGTATAACTTAGAGAGTTAAGTTTGTAAAAATAAAATCTAATTCAGTTTGGCTGCTAATTCATAAACTGCCTTTAGGACATCTTCGTTTTCAGGTTCAAAGACGAGAATTTTTCTGAATTCCGATAGTGCTTGTTGGAAATCCCCTATGAAGTAATATGCAGTCGCTCGATTGTACATAGCGCTCAAGTTTTTGGGTTCTATTTTCAATATTTCGTTACAATAGTTTATCGCAATTTCAAATTCTTCTTCTTCAACTGCAACATTAGCTCTCTGAAAAAGGGCATCCACATTTTTCGGTTCTTTTGTTAATATTATTGTTAACTCTTCTTTGGCCTTGTCCAGTCGTTTTCTCTCAATATAATATAACACCAGTTGAAAACGCGCTTTTAAATTATCAGGATTTATTAACAAAGCATCTTGAAGTTCTAATAAGGGTATTTCTGTTTCATTTTCCTTGAAATAGAATTCATTGATATTTTGTAAGCGCTGTCGAACCAGAAAGTTTTTTCTCTTTAATATCGCCTGAAGAATTGGTTTACTTAAAGAAACTTCAGGAATGCCAAACCAATTTAATCGTCGTCCGCAATAAGGACAAAAATTTCTTCGTATTGCCATCTTTTCTGAAACTAATTTATCGCAATATGTACAATACATTGTATTTTGTTTAACTCAAACTTCCTTTATGATTAGAAGCGATGGCTTATAAACTCTGCATATTTTTTATCGGTTAGAAGCATGTGTTGTTGCTCCCATTTCTTTATAAATTTTAACATATCTATTGGAAGACTGATAGTAGGGGTACTGGCTACCCTTAAGAAGTCTTTAATACTGCAAATAAAGGAATCATGCTCTTCTTTATGGTTTTTTAGATCAGGATAACCTTTACCAGCAAGATATTCCTCTTCATAGGCAAAATGAGACGCTGCAAATGCTAACAACTGTTCGAGATAAGTTTTTGCCTTTATATCACCTTTCCCTTGAATCATAGAAAAGTAGTAGTCATTCATAATGCCGATTAACTGTTTATGTTGATCATCAAGGATGTCATTACCAACACCATGTGACTCATTCCATTCGAATCTGAAAGTATACAAAAGTACAAATCCTTTAGTAGCTAGTTTTAACGGTTAACTCACAAATATTATGCGAATTAACCGTATTTAAATTATTATCCTTTTGGAATTGCCATACCAGCAAATACCATAACGAATAGAGCAACAGTTTCAATTACGCCCAGAACCATAATGTAGTTTCCAAACCCTTTGCCTGTTTCTGCTAACGCATCAGCAGCTCTTGCTCCAGCTTTGCCCTGATAAAACGCACTTACGCCCATTGCAAGTCCTGCGACAGCACCTAAAATCATTTGATACACATACATGCTGGATGGTAAGTTAGCGGCTCGAATGGATCCACCAAGAATCATTCCGTAAATCGTTTGCGAAAGTGGTGCACCAACAAACGCAATAAGTATAAATGGCGCTACTTTATTTGCTGCGAATGCCTTTTTCCAAGCACCTATTGCCGCCATACCAGCAACTCCTGTTCCCAGTGCAGACCCTATTGCTGCAAATGCTAACGAAAACCCCATATCTCCTAAACCTTCAATCATTTTATCCCTCCTTTTTTTTATTCCTTAAATGGTTCATACTCTTTACCAGACCATTCCATTCCTAAATGACCTGAAAATTCCAACATATTAAGTCGTACTCCATGAACAATTAATGCCATTGCTCCTAATATTATATTAAGTCCATGGCCAATCACAAGTATAAAAACAGCCCCCAAGGTTGCAAACACACTTCCAAAACCGATTCCCATCGCCATATTATTAAAACTCACGGCAACAACAACCGAGGCATAACCAACTGCAAATAATCGAACATAAGATACCACATCTGAAAAAGTACTGATAGCACTTAATGGAATATTCGAAAGAGAAAGCAACGCACCCTTCACCATGTTTTTCTGAGCATTTGCAAATAGAATAACAAGACTAAAGCCAATAATTAATGCCCCTTTCCCAATCATTGGAATCGGCTGACTTAGGACTAAAAGATGGGCAACGAAATAAAGTCCCCAGACAATACCTACCCAACCAATCTGCCCCAATGCACGCAAAGATTTACGGGCTCTGAAAGCCAACAGTAAATGTGCAATGCTTAAATGAACAGCCCCAATAAAAAAACATAAATGCATAATATTTTCTTTATTATCCACTCCAAAACTTGAAATTGAAGGAATAATCAGAGAACTAAATACTGGTAATTGAGCTATTTTTTCAACCCCAAACCAAGTCCCTGTAATGGCTCCCCAGAAAATAGTCGCACCACTCATCGCATACATTAAGAAAAAAGGTTCGGATGGAGCATTTTTAAACTTTTTTCTTGCAAAAAATGTCAGGACTACAAATAACACGCCATAACCTGCATCACCAATTAACATTGCAAAAAACAGACCGAAAAACAGTAAGAACCACATACTGATATCAAATTCATTATAATTGGGTACAGTTCCCATAAATTTAAATACAGGAGCGATAATGTTTATCCATCTCTTGTTTTTTATTAGTACAGGAGGGTTGTCCTCCTCCGTACACGCTTCAAACATATAACCACAATCATTTGTGTCGCAATATTCTTTGATCTTTTTAACCTGATCTACCGGGACATATCCTCTTATGTAACAAAGAAGACCTTCTTCTCCCATTCCAAATCGGATAGTTTCAAACTCGAGCTGTTTTACTAATTGATTTTGATACTTTTCAAAAGTATTTACATACTGAACACTGACTTTAAAATCACTTTCTATACGATCGATTTTATGTGTAACTCTAATTAATTCGGATTCAACTTGTTTGAACTCCATTTCAGGGAGATGATCCTCTTTTAACTCTAGTTTTTCTTCAAGAGATCGACTAATCAAAGCAAGTTTTAAATCAAATTTTCCCTCATTAACAACAAATAAATTGGGATTATCTTTATTTTTATCCATAAATGATCGAGGTGCCTGATATAATTTGACGTAAAAACCAGATTCCTCAAGATGTTTTATACTATTTAATGACACTTTCCCCCATTCGTTGTACCACTCTTGCTGCTTTAATAATGACTCTTTTTTTCTTTCCAGATCTGTTCGTTCATCATCTAGCATTAGCACTTCTTCAACAGCACTTGTTACATCGTCAATCTCTGATAACATTTTCATGTCTGGATACATTTTTAGAAGACTTAACGCATTTTTGACATCCGTAATTTCATCTTCTAATGTCCCAACATTTGCAGATAAGGGAGTCTTAATCTGCTCAACATGAATAACCCCAAGTTTCCTCAACTGGTGTAAAACAGACGAAACCTGCGTCTTGATTGTAAAAAGGGTTACTTTCTCCATTGGAATAATCATGCGGCTCTCTCCATTTTTTTCTTTTCAACCTTTGTTTTTGCAATCTTCCCACGAACCACCGCAGCCGTATCCATATCTCCCAGATATATTTTAATTTTTCTAATATTGTTCTTAGATTTTGGGATCATAACCTTATCAAACAGGTTTATACGCTGAATGGTAACCCGCAATTCCTCTTTAATTATTTCTTGTTGTTTATGCAAAATGTCCTGCTCAATCTTTAGCTCCATAATTTGCTTTACAACCACAACCCCACGATCTACCCATAAAGGATACTGTGTATAATCATAGGGTTTGTTCTCAAATACCACTCCGTCAAATAATTCGATATCACTACCGGCAATATTTCCAATAGATCGGTTAATTTCTTTTATCTCAAAAAGAGTTCGAAGATCAATATCCTCGGAAAATAAGTCAACCCAACTATTAATATTTTTTTCAAGAATATCGATTTCATTCTCAATACGATCGATAGAATCCTGAATTCTACGAATTTCAACAAGCAATTGTGTTTTCTTCAACTCTAATGTCGGAAGATATCGCTGATATCGCTTTAGCGAATCCTTTTGCTTTTTATACTCATTTTTTGTTAATCTAATCTTTGCCATCTTCTCGCTCTATTTCGTCGGCCAAAACTCTTCGATAAGCTCGGATCGGAAACCAGTTTCTTCCTTTGTAAAACAATCCGCTAATATCTCCCAGCCTCTATCTAAAGCATCTTCGAGAGGAATATTTAATGTTAAGTCCATCATTGTTCCCTCAAATTGACTACCATATTTTAAAAGTTTACTATCCCAATCCGTCATTCTAAATCCCATGGATCTCTTTTCTTCAGCTTCAAGATACTGAGCATACAATTGAATCATTCCATCCATAATAGCTCGATGGTCTTTTCTTGTTGTGCCATTTACCTGTTGCTTCAATCGACTTAAAGACCCGAAAGGTTCAATTCGACCATTCCTTAAATAAAACTGACCTTCTGTAATATACCCAGTATTATCAGGGACTGGATGAGTGACATCATCACCTGGCATGGTTGTAACGGCTAAGGTCGTAATTGACCCAGCATTGTCAAAGTCAACCGCTTTTTCATAACGAGATGCAAGCTGTGAATACAAGTCACCAGGATAACCACGATTGGATGGAACCTGTTCCATCGTAATTGCAATTTCTTTCATTGCATCTGCAAAGTTAGTCATATCAGTTAAAAGAACCAAAACATCTTTTCCTGCTAAAGCAAATTTTTCAGCAACAGCTAAACACAAATCAGGAACCATCAAACCCTCAACAACTGGGTCAGATGCTGTATGCATAAAAAATATCGATCGGTTCAATGCGCCACCTTTTTCAAGCTCATTCTTAAAATACATATATTCATCAAACTTTAATCCCATTCCACCCAGAACAATCATATCTACTTCCGCTTGCAACGCAATTCTGGCAAGAAGTTCATTATAGGGCTCACCAGATACAGAAAATATCGGCAATTTTTGAGAAACAACCAGAGAGTTAAATACATCAATCATCGGAATATTGGTTCGAATCATCCGTTTTGGAATTATTCGTTTGGAAGGATTAACTGACGGACCTGCTATTTCAATCATATTATCAGTCAAGGAAGGCCCTTTATCTCTTGGCTGACCTGAACCATCAAATACTCTACCTAACATATTTTCAGAAAATGTCACTTGCATAGGATGGCCAAGAAAGCGAACCTCATCATCTGTTGAAACACCTTTTGAACCTGAAAACACCTGTAATGAAACTAAATCCGCCTCCAATTTGATAACCTGAGCAAGCGTTTTGCCTCTAGATGTCGTCACTTCCGCAAGTTCCTCATAGGCAACATCCTCAGCTCGAACAGTTATGACATTACCAACGATACTTAGAATTTTATTATATACTTTTTTCATTCGCTCTCTTGTCCTTTTCTTTTTATTTAATTTATATTGTCTCTTCTTGAGCAACCGATTGTTTTATATGATTCACAATTTGATTTTCCTGCTCATTAAATTTATCCGTTTTAAATTCAATATAATTCCAATCAATGAAATACTGTCTTAATTTTACGAAAAACGAACGTGCATCATCTTTATTATTAAACACATAAGAATCCATAATAATTTTGTATATAACGTCAAACACATATGATTGTCTATCTGGAGCACAGGCCGCATCAACTGGATCGTATCCGTTCTGTTGAAGGTAAACTGAATCCAACAGGTCACCTTTCAAATAGGTTACAAAATCGTCAACAGACGTTCCTTCTTCTCCAACAACCATCATCATTTGATGGACATCATTACTTTTACTTAAAATTGTATGCGCTTGTTTTACTTTTTCCGAAGAAATAATTCCTTTATATTTGGACCAACTATCTAAGGGATCAATTGAAGGAAATTTTCTGGCATTTGAGCGTTCTCTGGATAAGCCATGGAATCCACCAACAACTTTTAACGTTGCCTGTGTTACAGGCTCTTCAAAGTTTCCTCCGGCTGGAGATACTGTTCCGCCAATCGTCATACTACCAAATCGGCCATCATGAAGTTCCACATATCCTGCTCTCTCATAGAATTCTGCTATTCGAGACTCTAAATAGGCTGGGAAGGCTTCTTCTCCTGGGATTTCTTCTAAACGACCTGAAACTTCACGCATGGCTTGTGCCCATCTGGAAGTAGAATCAGCAAGTAACAATACATTTAATCCCATTTGTCGATAATACTCACCCAATGTTGCTGCCGTATAAACCGATGCTTCTCTTGCTGCAACTGGCATGGAAGAAGTATTACAAATAATAATGGTTCTCTCCATTAACGATTTTCCAGTACGAGGGTCTATTAATTCAGGAAACTCGCGAAGCGTTTCAACTACTTCTCCAGCTCTTTCACCACAAGCAGCAATAATAACAATATCAACTTCTGCATAACGACTGGTAATTTGCTGCATAACAGTTTTTCCAGCTCCGAATGGCCCAGGAATACAATATGTTCCACCTTTAGATATTGGGAAAAAAGTATCAACAATTCTTACTTTAGTCGTCATCGGTTCAACCGGCACATGCTTTTGCGCATAAGCTTTAATGGGAACCTTCACGGGCCATTCAAACGTCATAGTAATCTGAGTAACATGCCCTTTTGAATCCTTAATCCCTGCGATTGGATCTTTCACGCAATAATCGCCCTCATTTGCAACCCAATCAACTGTATATTCCCCATTAAAATTAAAGGGAACCATAATCATATGCTTAAACATTCCTTCTGGAACACTGCCTACTGCCATACCTTTTAAAATTTGATCTCCCTGACTAACGGACGGAGTAAAATGCCATCTTCTATTAAAATCAATTGCATCCAACACTACTCCTTTAGGTAAAAAGAATCCATGAGCCTCTGCTAAAGCAGGCAAAGGGTTCTGTAGACCGTCATACACTTGAGAAAGAATTCCAGGCCCAAGCTGAACAGATAGCATTTCTCCACTAAATTCAACTATATCACCTATCTTTAGCCCCTTTGTCATTTCATAAACCTGCATAAAAGCAGTATCACCCGTAATTTTAATAACTTCTGCCTTTAGTCGTTCAGCTCCTCGAACAACAAATCCAAGTTCATTCTGAATAATCGGACCATCTACTATGACTGTTATCATGTTACCGTTAATTGAATTTATCTTACCTTTTGTACTCATATTTATCTCCTCAATACAGACAACCCTTATTTGTGTTGACTTATATTATTTTGCTCAAGCAGCAGCCAGTTCTACCATGCATGTATTTAGAAACTTTCCCCGCCCTATTTCCTTATTAAATGACTCAATTCTCCATAAAACCTGTAATTTCATATGGTATAGAACCAAATATGTCATATCTGAATAATGGCCAAACTGCTTTTCCTCATAAAAATCCCATCGGTATTTTAACAGCCGTAATTCTACTTCCAGTGGATTTCCTTCTTTGATGAATGACATAGGAAACAAATTGATTTTATATTCAAAATCCTCATGAACAGATTGACGATATTTTGCTAGCTCGCTCCTTAAATCATATTCAAATTGAGTACACTCAGCTAATATTTTAAACCCAGTCTTTTGCATTATATTGTTTATATCGACCGACATTAGAATGTTTAAATCTTCTTTAGTAAGCCATTTAGCAGCTTCTTCCTTAAAAAAAATCATAGAAGGAATGTTTTCTTTTTGTTGGAACATCAATCCTGGTAATTGAGCTGCAAAATAATAATACTTATCCATTTAACTACCCCAATAATTCTGCTATCTTCGGATTTAAAAATACTTTCAATGCCTCGATGATAGCTTCATCTGTAATATCATAACTAATGCTATCACCTTGAACACTAATTCTAAAGCCACTGCCAATCTTATTATCAAGTTTAACAATTGCATCGCGTTTTAGCTCACCAACCAGCATTTGTTTAAGTTTTTCTACATCAATTGAACCAGCCACCACTTCAATATTTTTTCCTTCAGTCCAATTGCTCACGATTTTAAGAATTAAATCTTTCATAAACGCTTCATTAAACGCAATTGATACTTGTTTACTAAGCGCTTTATCGAACATTTCAAGAATTTTATTTCTAAGAACCAATACTGTATCCCTCGAAGCCTGTCGTATCGAATTTTCAGTATTAACTTGAAAATTTTCGGATTCTTTCTTAGATTTTATTTTCATTTCCTCAGCGTCACTCTTTGCTTTTTCAATAATAGAGACCGCTTCCATTCTGGCTTTTTCTATTATTTCATTTGCATGACCATTAGCAGAATCTATCCCCTCATTTTTTATTCTTTCAATTAATTTATCTAGTTGGACTTCCATAATTCCCTCCTCATGCCTAGCATGTAAATTTCTACAATTTATGTGTGTAAAAGTGTCCCCGATTTTAAATAAATTATATAAGTAATTACTTTTATAGTCAACGCAAGTAGTATTTTTACTTAAAAAAGCACATATTATCCATCAGTATTTATCCTCTTTTAATATAAGGCATTTTTTGATATAGTAAGCCTATCTTAGATATGATAATAAAGGTTGATTAATCGATGATTAAAAAAGGATTTACCCTAATCGAACTCCTCATAGTTATGACTGTTCTCGCTATTCTTGCAGGGATACTCGTACCATCATTTCGAGGATACCAAAATGAAGCATGGCTGGTAAAAGCTGAAGGAGATATTGGAACATTACAAATGGCAGTAGAAAGTTTTTTCAGAAGCCATGATAATCGATATCCAGACACATTAGATGAATTGATGACCTCAGACACACGATATATAGATAAGCTGCCTAAAGATCCATTCAACACAGACCGAGCAGCTTATGGATATGAGATCGTATTAAAAAAGCCAGGGAATGAACCCTTTTATGTTATTTACTCAAATGGTCCTAATCGTATTAAAAACTGGGACTGGAATACAAGTAAAGGCCTTGTTCTTCTTAATGAAGAAAGTGATGATGTTCTATTTACAAATGCAATAATAGAATAAATACATATATCAATATTTAATTTCAAGGTATAATACTAAATAATAAAATTTGGAGGTAATGATACGTGAGTGATAAATTATTAAGCTGCAAACATGGTATTCATAAATTATCCTGTGCATACTGCAAAGAGATGGAAGATAAAATAGTGGTTCAAGAAATAGAAGATGCCTCAAATCATAGCTGGCATAGTAGTTCGTATCTTGATAACGCAGCACATAACTCAGCCTTTGTAGAACAGGAATACGACATTGAAATAGACATGGATGACGATTCATTCGACATGGATTAAAAATTAAATAAACAATTTATAAAAAAAAGGAACACAGATTGTGTTCCTTTTTTTTGCATTTTTTTGAGGAGTGAGATTCACTCACCCCTCATTATTCATTATATTATTTGGAATATTTGTAAGTAGACCAATCAAACAAATCTTTAATGAAGATCTGCCCTAACTTACTGTTATAAACAAACTTAGCAACCTCCGCACGAGAAACCTGTCTATCCGGTTGGAATGTTCCATCTGGGTAACCTGTAACTAGGCCATTTGCTATCGCAACATCAATATATGGATTCACCCAATGACTATTAGGTACATCCGCAAACTTGCTAATAGGAGTACGTAGTGGCAAACTCAACCCATCCATTTTCACTAGACTGGATACAACTTCTGATCTAATTGCACTTCGATTTGGATAAAAATGTCGTGTTCGATCACCCGACATTAAACCAGCATCATAAACTGCCATAATATAAGGAGCAGCCCAATGACTAGCAACGTCAACAAATACATCGGGGTCAGCTTGATTAGAATTACTTAACTCTAACTGCTTCGTTCGAACTAATAAAACAGCAAACTCTGAACGTTTTACCATATTATTCGGACCGAATGTCTTATCTGGATAACCTTTAATTAACTTAGTAGTAGCAAGCTCTTCAATATATTTCTTTGCCCAGTATTTTTCTGAAACATCTTTAAAACTCTCAAGATAGAGAATCCGAACATCTTGATAGCCTAAAAGTTTTCGATCATTTCCATAAGCTCGAATTCGAATAACCTGTTTTCCAGTATTCTCAAAGGCAACATCTGTTTTAAAATAATCACCGTTAAGAGGAATAAACTTTTCATTTACCTGAACCGACACAACATCCGGAGCAACTGTCCCAACAACCTTCTGTATATTCTGGTAAGTCACCATTTTATCACTCGGTCGATCTAAGTTAATGTAAGAAATATCTTCTCTCTTATCCTCTTTTGGATTAAAAATGTCAATCAGCATTGAAACATAATGAGAATTATTCCCATCAATGTTATTTGGATCAATCACATACGCATAATCAAAATGAAGACCTTGATAGTATATCCCAAAACCAAGAGAATATTTCTGGATAGTTTCTGTACTGATTGCATCTTTTGCAACTTCAGAAAAAGCCATACCTGCTCTTAATGCCAAAAACGTATAAGGTTTGTATTCTAAGGCATATTTTGGCAATACTTTATTATATTGGTTCACAACATCCACATCCACAAGTAAGTCCATTGATTGACCTTTGATATACAATAAGTTTTCTTCTTTTTCGCCAATTAATGAATACTTAAGTCCAACATTCATACCATATTCCATATTTGATTTAGAATTTGTATTCCATTGAATTGTAGAAGGCAAAAAGTTACGATAAACTAATGACAAGCTGAGAACTGGATCCACTTGGTACAAAGCACCAAAATCTGCATTAAAACCTGATCCATTGGCAGATAAACCTCCTCCGACATTTTCCATCATTAACTTTCCAGTAATACCCAATGAAAGATTTTCGCCCTTAGTAATAGGAGTTTTAAATTTTGAGGCTAATCCCATTGTCAAAACCAAATTTGAATAATCAGAGCTTCCTGTGCTGATAATCCGTCCAGTTGAAGGATCGATACCTGTAACAGGAATCCCACTAACTCCGCTATAATTACCACCGATCGCCAGCGTCATGTTTTCCATAGGATATACAAAACCACTGTTTAGTGAAAAAATCGAATCAAGCATGGTGTTCTGCATCATACCAAACTGCATACTTGATAGCTGAATCAATCCAGCAGGATTTAAGTATAAAGCAGTATAATCATCTGCTAACGCAGAAAAAGCGTTACTTAATCCGACTGCTCTTGCACTTGTCTTTGACATTGATGGATCAATCTCAAAAAGTCCAAATGTCAGAGAAATTAAAGCGACTATCAATACTGAATGTTTTAGTGTTTTCATTTGATCCACCTCCTTATTTTATTACCAGGAACTTGCCTGTACCAACAATTTTGTTACTTGAAACCAGTCGAATAATATAAACGCCATTCGCCCACTTAGAACCAAACGAGCTTGTGTTTGTAACGGTAACGGTGTTATAGCCAACACTGCCGCCAACGCCATTTGCAAGGAATGTATCTTTATAAACTAGCTGACCAGCGATGTTATAAATATACATCTTTAAATTGGCTGCCTGATTCAACTCATAAGCGACCGTTAAGTTTCCATTATCAGGATTATAAGGCGCCGGATATGGAAGAATCTGACTGCCAGCTTTCAGTGCAACGGATTCATTAACCGCAACTCTTACTGTAAGACTTCTGGCTATCGATAAATTACCGAGTGAATCTTCTGCTTGGAACGTAAGTGTGTTTGTATTTTGAGTTAACTGAACACTCACAAGCACAATGTTAAATGTTGAAGTCGCATTAAACGTGATGGTCTTTGATACCGCTCCTGTGATGTTTAAGCTAATCAATTGATTTGATGATGGTGGCGTTACAGTTACATAAACAGCAATCGTCACTTGTCCATCCACATAATCATTATTATACACATTTGAGCTGACACCCGATGTATTTACCAATTTAAAATTGGTACTTACATTCATGGCAGCTTGAAGACCAGTATCGGTTAAGATTACTTGCTTTTTAGCTCCCACTGAAAAATTACCAGCACCATCATAAGCAAATAATGTGTAGTAGTAAGTTACATTTTTGGTTAATGGGCTCATATTATCGTTATAGAAACTTGCTGATCCTTGATAAATAAATGCCCCGTCACTCTCATTTACTGCATAACCGCTTGTTTTTCTAATAACTCGAGTACCAACATTGTCAGAACTAACAGACGGAGTCCAATTGATCTTAAATTGAACAGGATTATCATTTAATACGCTTATACTAACACCCGTTGGTGCAACCGGAGCTGTAACATCATTATTGATAAAATTGATTTCATCTACTCTATACCAACCTGTTTCTCCACTTGCTTGAGAGGAGGCTTTAAACTGAATCGCCTTCATTTTATTCAATACATTTGCAATGCTCTTTGATGAACCCCATCCTGCTTGAGCAAAATCCGTAAACGCTATTGTGTATTTTGTCCAAGAACCAGGCGTACTGTTGATTGTATAAGTAAAATCATCGTCATCTACAACCTCGCCCGATTTCAGTACAACAGATAATTGTTTACCATTGCCTTTTACAAAGAATTCAACGCCAGTGTATTGACTCATATTCAGTTCAGCTGTATTAGCTGTAACATCTGCACCCAATCCAGCAAATCGATACTGATAAGCACCACCCAATGTGTAATCTACTCGATTTGAATAGGTCGTACCGTTTGCAGCATCTGCATTTGTAACCTGCATTGTGACAATTGAGTTACCACCATTGTTTAATACATCGGAAAATGTATACCAGTAATATTTCCAATTATTCTGATAATTTGCATCTTCAAAATTTTCGAATATATTTCCACTAGAAGGTATAACAACCGTCGCTGTCGGAATCGCTGATACAGTTACACCAGATGCATAATTTAGACTGTAATCATAAGCAAATAATGTGTAATAGTAAGTCACACCAGTTGAAACTGAACTATCGGTATAGCTTGAACCATTACTATTATAAATGGTAGCTCCAGCCGTTACCGTAGTTGGATACGTTGTTGTACTTCTAACAACTCGAGTTCCTGCATTGTCCGGACTAGTAGAAGAAGTCCAACTTAAAGCAACACTCGTCGGATTTACCACTTTGGAAACTCCAGTAACATTTGCCGGAGGAGTATTATCCGTTGGAATATTTGAAGTTGTAAAACTCACTTCATCTATTCTATACCAGCCATTTTCTCCACTTACTTTTGAAGACGCTTTAAATTGCACTGCCTTCATCTGCGTTAATGCACCAAGGATACTCTTTGGAGCACCCCATCCACTTTGTGAGAAGCTAGTAAATGGAATGATATATCTTACCCAATCACTGGTTGTGTTTATAGTATAAACAAAATCATCATTATCTGTGACGATGCCTGATCGTAATACAACATTCATTTGATTGCCACTTCCTTTGGCATAAAACACAAGTCCTGAATATTGGCTCATATTAAGTTCAGCTGAATTAGCGGTAACATCTGTTGCAACAGCAGCAAATCTGTCAGCATAAATATTATTACCTAAAGTATAATTCACACGATTTGAAACGGTTGTTCCATTTGCCGCATCCAGTGCATTGATCTGCATAGCAACAACTGAGTTTCCTCCATTGCCAGTATCATTGAATGTATACCAATAATGACCAAACTTATTCTGAGTATCTCCATCTTCAAAATTATCCAACATTACACCAATACTTGCAGTAACAGTTGCTGGAATTGGAGTTGCCGATAAGGTAACCCCTGAAGAATAATTTCCATTATTATCATATGCAAATAGTCGATAGTAATATTTTGTTCCGATTATTAAATTAACATCTACAGTTGAACTGCCGTTTTGAGAATAAATAGTAACCCCATTCGTTATCGTTGTAGGATAACCTGTCGTACTTCGAACAATTCGTGTTCCTAGGTTATCTGAACTGATAGAAGGAGTCCAAGCAAGGACAACGTTGCCAACACCAGCTGTAGCAGATGCAGAAGTGACATTTGCAGGAGGTGTTGTATCATTAATTGTTGTCGTTTCAAATATTGTTCTATTTAATGTAATATCAAGTGTTGATCCACTTGCTGCATTCACAATTAAATTACTGATAAATCCGTCATTCGCAGACCAAGCTTCAAATGTTAGTTTATCGGCACTTGATAATGTATCAAAATAAGTACCATCTGTTTTCTTAAAGTTAGCAAATTTAATCGTTCTTTCATATAAAGAATTAGTTGATGTCGGATGATAAAGAATATCATTTTTTAAACTTGTCACCCCAGATTTTGTTGCTTTAACGAGCACAATTACATCGTTCGCAACAGAATTTAATGATAAATATTTATAAATATGAGTAATATCAATTTCCTGACCAAGATTAGGAGGAAACGGAATTGATTCTACTGGACAGGTTTTAACTATGTAATAACTTCCAAAATTATTATCCTGAGTACCACCTGAAAAAACTGAAAAATAATAACTAGTCTGAGAATTGATAACACCAACTCCCGGTAAACCTGTATAAACTTCAACTTTATGAAGCTTACCAGTATAAGCACTACCCTTTACATCATAAACAATTGTATTCACACTTGATTGATTGGAACCGAACTTAATATATCCTGACTCACTGTTCTCTGAATACCAAAGAACAGTAAAACCGCTTGACGTCATGTCTGCTGTTACAACACCCTTAGGAGTGCCAGCAAAGGCACTCCCAAAGATGACTAAGGTTAAAACCGAAACTAATACTTTTTGTAGTATATTTTTCATATTTTTAATCCTATTACTTTACTGGTGTCCAGTTAAATGTTCCTGCAGAACCGAACTGAACAAAGAATCCTCCAAACTTATCAATGTTAAACGTATCACCTGTTCCTGTTTCACAATTAAAGAACTTCCATGAACCATTCTCTAGTTTGTAAACTCGAGTGATGTCTCCACCTTTGGTTCTGATTTCACTTGCTAATTCCTGAACAGTATAGACCTGACCAATTGTTTTCCCAAAGCTATTCCAACCCTGAGTGAAGTTATAAGTATGAGATGCAACTGTTTGTCCAGCTGGTAAATAGTTACCATTCACTGAAGAATTTACCCATATTGCTTCACCATATGATAGAACTGGATCATCACCCGGATAGCTCTTCCATGCTTTGGTAGCATTATCATGATAGTACACTTTTACAATATTTGCTCCGCCACCGAATTGGGCATTCATTGATGCTACAACTTCACTTACTTTGTTTCCGGTAATTCCGATAGAGATCAAGTTCCATCCGACATGAATTGCAATTCTTGCATCATTTGGATTTGTCCCTGCCTGATATTCTTGCAAGTTTGTTTTTCCATCACCATCTGAGTCTACGCCACTATAATTTGTAGCAGGATTCAATTCATAAGCGATTAACCAGTAATCCGGAATTCCGTCGCCTGTTGTATCAGTATAAGTTGTACTATTTACAGATACTGGTGATGAACCAACCAAATACTCAGTATAGTTATTCAAACCATCGCTATCCAAGTCACCAACTGCGTCATTTACCAATGGATTAAGTCCGAAACGTGTTTCCCAGTTATTCGGCATTCCATCACCATCTGTATCAATTAACTGACCATTAGCTAATAATGGGCTGGTAAAGTTATGATACTCAATCAAATTCGGCATATTGTCAGCATCTTTATCTCCGGCAGGACCATTAATACCAGCTGCTGAATTAACGCTTAAACCATACAATCTTTCCCATTCATCCGGCAAGTAGTCGCTATCAACATCCGTTGTATAGTACACAACATTCGTTAATTGCATATCCGCAATGAACACATCGACAACACCGTTCTTCGTTACTGAATTAAACGCTAAACCAATAAATGCCACTCCCGGATATCTGGATGGAACAGGAGTAAAATTCTGTATATTATCACCAGAGGCTGCTGATTCATCAAGCATTGCAGGTATCGGGATATAATAATCCAGTGTCCCAGTGCTTCCTAAAGTAATATCTACTTTAAATCCGTCATCTGAATTCGCATCAACTGAATAATTCGCATTATCATTATCTACGATTCTCAAAGACAGGTTGTCACCCACTTGACCATTGTTTCGGATTGTTAGCTTGATGTATGTATATGGAGTCCAATCAAATAGATAGTTTCCAACATACTTGCTAAAATAACCGGCATAATAGTTACTTGCTGTGCCAGACAATCTGACTCCACCATTGCTAATTTGAGCTGTTGTAAACGCTTTAACATCCCATGATGTAGCACTAATATTCGTTGTTCCTTGGAAATCTAATAGATTTGGGAATAAATCCGCAACATTTGGCAACAGATTATATGCGTACTCATCTAAATTTGAGAATCCGTCGCTATCTAGATCATCTGCAGATCCAAAAGGAGTTGATGCACTATTTGCACTTAAGCCATACTGGACTTCCCATGCATTTGGCAAACCGTCACCATCTGTGTCATCTGAAGTTGGAACAGTTGTAAGTAGAATGTTATCTAAATACATATGAACCTGTCCAGCTGATGTTCTACTGTTAAATGCAAAACCAATAATATTTGCACCACCAACATCTCCACTTGGAGCTGGATTAAAGACATCATCGCCTACTCCTAGATTTGTATCAACAAACTTATTAAGAAGCACTGTAAAATATTGCCATGTATTTGTATTGTTAATTACTTGTTCAAATTCCCATACATCTGTTCCAAGACCGAAATCATTATCCTGAATCTGGATCTTAATCTTATCTCCGATTTGTCCAAGATTCTTGACAACAAACTTCATACTCTTATAAGAACTATTCCAATCCATTGAACCGTCTTGTGTCCATGCAGACATATAACCTGCATAATAAGCAGATGCAACACCAGATACTTCCATAGATTTTGCCCCATTATAAATAACTGATACATCCGTTGTATTAGCAATTGCTGCAGTAAAACCTACAGGAGTTGGGATCCACGTGTAACCATATCCTTCAAAATTATCAATAATTGGAAATTGATTCGCCACATTTAAGTCTGTTCCAAATAATAATTCGTTGTAATTTGTTAACCCATCATGATCTGCATCTAACAACGCATCATTAGAAACACTGTCACTAAGACCTGCTGGTCCTTCAAGTGAAGCTAGCATTCCGTCCTCATCTACGTCAGGGCCAGACATACTCTGAACTAATTCTATATTATCAATTAGAACAGCAACACTACCGTTTGCTTCTGTAGATGCCAAACTAAATCCGACCATAACTCCACCCGGGTAAAGTTTGTTTCCAATAAATAGCTGGTCAGGATTAAATTTACCATCCCCACCGATACTACTATCTTTGGCTAAATTTGTATTAATCGGAATATATATTTCTTTCCAGGCATCTTTCTTTACTAAATTAAGAGAGACTTCAAAAACATCGGTATAACTACCTTTATTGACATCATAACCACTACTTGAAGCGTACGTCCCCACATTATCATTTTCATAAATATCAATTCTAAGTTTAGTTCCAATATTCCCCACATTTTTTACAACCAATTTAATATAGTTATATTGTCCCCAATCCACATTTTGTCCACCACCAATATATTTTGATGCATACCCTGAATAATACGTTGAAGAGCTTGGTGCTGATAATTTCATAGCAAAATTATCATAATAAGCATCTGAAGTAATTATTGCTGTCATACTTGATGCAGGGTCTACATTCCAAGATATAATCGATCCCTTTTCAAAGTTATCAATAATTGGAAAGTCTGAATCGGCCATAACAATTTGAGCAGAAGGTACAGATAATGGTATTCGTAATTGTTGAACCATATTATTTTCGGAATAAGAATTAATAACTAAAACATCCGTCGCGCTATAATTGAAATAATTATCTAACGCATTTGTAAGGAAGTTTCCTTTAACGACCTGTATATAGGTTTCATAAGTATCAATTTTTGCCATAAGACTTCTTGTTGCAGACTTACCATTGTTGCCGCTACCATTTGCATCCTCAAGATACATCACACATAGAGTATCAGATGTTACTTTTGTCCAACCACTGATACCTTCTGTATATAAACTGACATTAAGCTCATCTCCAGGTGTAGGGAATATAGAAATAACTTTACCTGTAGTAAATGTCATCGTCTGAGTTGTTCCGCCTGAGTTCACTTGAAAAGTATAGGAAGTCTGAGGGTTAAGTCCTGTTAGCTCTATGTAATGGATTAAATGATTTCCAGCTCTGGAATCGGTAAATACCGTCCCTGCTAAAGCTCCACCAACTATAGTAACGGTACCAGTTTCTGAACCAGCACTAATCCATGATACATCACCTTTACTATAACTAATATTTGTAACTCTTAAATCTTGAATAGTTGATGAAAAAACCATTGAACACAATACTAACACTGCTAACACAATTGACCGAATCTTCATTGCTTTCCTCCTGTATATTTTTTGACGTTTACTTATTCTAGCACTTCTTAGCAATATATCAACAAGTAAAAGCCTACATCAATATATCGGCAAGAGAGTTGCATTATCTCAACGATCTTTTTAGCCATGAAAATAAACAGGCGTTTTTCTTTACAGAAAACCCGACATAAACCTTATAGGATAAGAGACACGTTGTTTTTCAATTATTTTTTTCGATATATTTTCATTTGGTGTTTTTTATTAACGAATAGTACATTTCAATTTATAAACCAACTGTCATGTTATCTATAGCTTAATTTAAATATTTACTGACCCGCTAGTCACAATTAAATAACAATGGCATCAACTTCACCATCGAAAAATCTAAGAGTAATTTTATCAGAGTGATTTAATTGTGTTGCGCTTTTTACAAAATTGGAACTTTTTTTCACCATAACATATCCTTTTTTAATAAATAATTGAGGATTTAAAGATTCTAACTTTGACTGAAGCATAATTAAAAACTGTTTTTTATTATTTATGATATTTTTAATACTACTTTTTAAAGAAAAGCTTAAATCCGCTATCAACATATTCTGTTCTTGTACTTTGCTTAAAAGTAGATGTTTCAGCTTATCAGAGATTGAAACCATTTGCTGCAAATATTCTTCTTTGGGTAGAGAAACCATTACGCCAGCCGATGTTGGTGTAGCTGCTCTAGCATCCGCAACAAAATCTGATATTGTAAAATCAACTTCATGCCCGACTGCTGATATGATTGGAATTTTAGAATTAAATATTGCACGTGCCACTATTTCCTCATTAAAGCCCCACAATTCTTCAATACTTCCACCACCTCTTGCCAAAACAAGTACGTCTAGACTTCCAAGTTTATTGGAAAGCTCGATAGAAGCCACAATACTGGGTGCCGCATTCTTCCCCTGCACCACTGTAGGAACAATAAATATTTGAACAGATGGGTTACGTCCTCTGATCGTAGCGACAACATCATGTAACGCTGCTCCAGTTGGAGATGTTATAACACCCACAGACTTTGGATACATAGGAATCTGCTTCTTGTACTCAGAACTAAATAGTCCTTCGTCCTGAAGTTTACGCTTAAGTTGCTCAAAAGCAATCGCAAGTGCACCAATGCCGGCAGGCTCAATATATTGAACCTGATATGTGTAAACCCCTCTTTTTTCATAAATAGACAATTTGCCCCGAGTTATAACCTCCATATTATCTTTTAAATCAAACCCTAAACGATTCGAAGCAAAAATAACACAGCTTATTTGAGCAGAGTCATCCTTTAATGTAAAATAGAGTTGATTACCAGATCGATACTCCCGAAGATTTGAAACCTCCCCTTTAATCCAGATGTTTTGGAGGAATTCATCATTATCAACGATTAGTTTTAAGTACTTAGTTATCTCGGTTACTGTAAATACCTTATCTGTCATTTATTACTTACAGAGTACACACATAGCTTACTTATTGGCTTTGATTAACTTAATAAATTCATCGAACAAATAATCGCTATCATGAGGGCCTGGAGCAGATTCTGGATGATATTGAACTGAAAATGCCGGTTTTTCCTTGTGCCGAATTCCTTCCATTGTATGATCATTTAAATTAACATGCGTTACCTCAATATTATCTTTCGCTGTTTTCATATCAACACAGAACCCATGATTTTGAGACGTAATTTCAACCCGATCTGTTTTTAAATTTTTTACAGGTTGATTACCACCACGATGACCGAACTTAAGTTTGTAAGTTTTTGCTCCAGAGGCAATACCCAGAAGCTGATGACCTAAACAAATTCCAAAGAGTGGAATATTTTCCTCTAAAAGACCTTTAATATTTTCAATGGCATAAGTTACGGCTGCTGGATCTCCAGGGCCATTAGATAAGAAAACACCATCCGGTTTGTATTTTTCAATCACGTCTTTATATGAAGTATTAGCAGGAACAATAGTTAAATGACAGCCTCTATCATTTAGCTTTCTCAAAATATTTCGTTTAACCCCATAATCATAAACCACGACATTAAACTTAGCTCTTTCCGAAACAGTATCATAAGCCAATAAACTTATGTTTGATTTCTCTTCAAAACTGTATGCAGATTTGCAGCTTACGTCTTTAACTAAATCCATTCCATTCATTTGTGGAGAAGCCAACACTTTTTTTAATAAACTATCTTGGTCTAAATCGATAGACGATATTATCCCCCTCATTGCACCTCTATCACGAATATGTTTTGTTAATGCTCGAGTATCAATACCCTCAATTCCACATACCTTATGTTTTTCTAAATAATCACCTAAATTACCGGTTGCTCTATAGTTTGAATAAACCTTACTGTATTCTTTTACAACAAAGCCACTTACCTGAACCTTTTCAGATTCAACATCATCTGAATTAACACCATAATTGCCAATCATCGGATATGTCATATTTACGATCTGATATTTATAGGAAGGATCCGTTAAGATTTCTTGATATCCACTCATACTTGTATTAAAAACAACTTCACCCAAAACTTCCCCATGATATCCAAAACTCCTGCCAACAAATTTTCTACCATCTTCTAATAATAAAACTGCGCTATTCTGCTTATTCATATTACAAATTCTCCTGCCAAATAATTTTGCCATTAATAATTGTCTTAATGGCTTTTCCCTGCCCTTTTAAATTTATAAATGGAGTGTTTTTACTC
>Ga0154585_1040_pt1 | contig 34221 bp, 26 predicted proteins | sample RifGroF2_FD_116014 | JGI IMG/M metagenome (GOLD analysis project Ga0154585, IMG submission 116014) | Candidatus Margulisbacteria bacterium GWF2_35_9 | reverse complement strand
AATAGACATCTTGAAGTGTAATTTTTTTCATATTAAAACATGTTTTAACCGACCCCGCCGCATAAAACTCTTTATCAGGATATTCTCGTTTCAAACGGTCTATCAACCCAACCTCAGTTCCAACAATGAATTTTTTTTCTTTTGAATCCCTTACAAAAGTCATCATACCATTTGTTGAAAGAATCTCGTCTGCAAGATCAATTACCTCGGGGTTACACTCAGGATGAACCATTAACACTGCCTCCGGCATTGCATTCTTAGCTCTTCTGACTTCATCGGCAGAAATTCGAGCATGAACATAACAATGACCGGTCCAAAGGATTATCTTCTTTTTAGTAAAACGTTGGCAATAGGATCCGAGGTTCTTGTCTGGTACAAAAATGATCTCGTCCGAATTAATATTTTTTATTACCTCAATTGCATTGGATGAGGTACAACAAACGTCTACTTCTGCCTTAACTTCAGCAGACGAATTTACATAGGCAACAACCGCTGCCTTTGGATGTTTTTTTCTTAATTCACTGACATCCTCGGCTGTAACCATATCTGCCATTGGACAACCAGCATCATTCTGAGGAAGCAAAACGGTTTTATCTGGGGACAATATTTTAGCGGTTTCTGCCATAAACCGAACACCGCAAAACACGATACACTCTGCATCACTTTTAACAGCCTTACGCGCTAAATCAAGAGAGTCACCCAAATAATCAGCTATCTCCTGAATTTCAGGTCGTTGGTAATTATGAACCAACAAAACAGCATGTCGTTCTTTCTTTAATTTATTGATATTTGCAACAAGGTCTTTCTTTAACATTGAAGCTAATTATATTACAAAATAAAAGGGCTTTACAGCTTTTTATCTCTCTATGCTTTTTATCTCTCTATTTTGCTAAAACAAATTTTTCAATATATTTCCAATTACTCGTTTTCTTAGCTGTCACTATTTGATGAAATTTTTGACCTAACGCATTCGATAATTTACTCCACAATTCTTCCTTAAGAAAGGAATTCATTTTTAGCCAATTTCCCCAATTTTCCTTGCCATTTTTTGTATATAAATCCCAGTTCCCATTCCAATCCCAACTATATTCTGTTTTCTCGGGAACTAAATTTTCTTCTTCAAATAGTTCCTTAATTTTTTCAAGTGTTTTTTCAAGATCAAATGCTGGCTCATTACATAAATTTAAATTATCCATTGTTTACCCTCCCATTTTGCCCTGTTTTTTATTATATCGTTATAAATCAAATGGAACTTGCATTTGGAAACAAAAAAATGATTAATCAAATTACAGCAACTAATTCAGGATATATTCAGACTTCACTTTGGATTGGGAAACAAATCTAATCCCTTCTTTTTCAAGTAATTCTCTCTGAGCATCTTCACCGCCAAATGCAAAACCTTTGGAAAGAGAGCCATCTTTGAAAACAACACGGTGGCAAGGTATCACACCCGGTTCTGGATTTGAATGAAGTGCGTATCCGACAACACGAGGATTAATTCCAAGTTGTTTTGCAACAACTCCATAGCTTGCGACTTTACCCATTGGAATTCTTTTTACAATTTCATATATAGCGATAAAAGTTTCGCCAGGCACTCTATTTGATATTATGTTGGGTCTTTGCTGCAGTAATTGTATTTTTTAGAAGCATGGCAATTGTCATTGGCCCTACTCCACGAGGAACAGGCGTAATTCTTGAAACAAATGGTAGAACATCCTCATAATCCACATCACCATAAAGTTTTCCATCCACTCGATTTATACCGACATCAATCACAACAGCACCAAGTTTAATGTATTCTTTAGTAATCATTTTAGTTCTACCTATTGCAGCCACTAAAATATCTGCCGTTTTTGATATTCCAATTAAGTCCTTTGTCTTAGAATGACAAACTGTCACGGTTGCATTACGCTTAAGGAATAGATGAAACAATGGCTTCCCGACGATATTGCTTCGGCCAATAATCACAACATTCTTTCCCTCAATCGCAATCTTTTCTCGATCAAGCATCTCGATTACTCCGGCAGGAGTACAAGAGACTAATCTTGCTTCACCTAAAACCAATTTCCCTAAGTTAACCGGATGCAGACCATCGACATCCTTGTCTGGAGAAATAGCATTAATAACAACTTCTTCATTAATCTGCTTAGGGACTGGTAATTGCACTAGAATTCCATGAACAGTTGAATCATTATTCAACTCTTCAATAATACCAAGAAGTTCTTTCTGACTACTTTCTTCTGGCAATCGTATAACATTGGAGTTCATGCCTATTTCTTTAGCCTGACGTTCCTTGCTGGCAACATAAGTTAAAGAAGCAGGATTTTCTCCTACTATAACAACTGTTAATTTTGGGGTTATTCCCTGACTGATTAATTTTTCAACATCTAGCTTAACATCATTCTTAATTTGTTGTGAAATATCTGTGCCATTAATATTTTTATTATCATTCATCATACCCGTATTATAAAGTGGATAAAAAATCTACGCAATCTTAAGCTTATTATTTCAAAATATTGCTTAGATAAACATATCCCTATATACTTATTTTTGAAATTTCACAAAATTAATGTTTAATATTCTTCTTATTCGGGCATAGCAGTTACATATACAATCGATAGAAAGGATAAACCATGGTTAAACTAATAAAGTTTTTTATTTTTATTTTAGTTCTAGGTGTAACTATTGCCTTTACTCTAACAAATATGATTAATATTGGCTCTCCAAAAAGTGAGGTAACTCGAATTATGGGAGCGCCACAGAAAACGATTCAAAGTGCTAGTAGTGAAACATGGTTTTATGATGAATCCAGCATCACCTTCAAAAATGAAAAAGTAGCTGAGTGGAGCAATCTCGGTAATTTAAAAATCTCTATAGGAACGATAAATCAAAATGCTGCACCAATAAAATGTGGATCAACCAAAGATCAAGTTATCGCTGCGATGGGAACACCCTCTGGCGTTATTAATAATACCAATCAAGATATTTGGTTTTATGAAGCCTCATCTATAATCTTCATTAATGGCAAAATTTCTTCTTTAAATAATAAAGGCAATTTATTCATTTCAGAAACTGATGAAGAGTATAAAGGACCGGACTTTCTAGACAAAGAAAAAATAATTATTTCAAATAAAAATGCACAATATTCTACTGGGAAAATAGTTGATCTGTTTAACTATCGATCGATTAAAGGATGCGATTTATATCACTTAGCTGCTTCTAATTCATATTTTAACAAGTATGGAAGTCCACAAAGATAATAACTAAGTTTTTTTACTAGACCTGCATAGATGATGCAAGCCTAGTAATTAGTAACTATTTCAAGAAAATAACTCTTATGACCGCTGTGGATACTAGTGTAATTAATAAAAACAGAAAAATATAGCTAAGGATTCTTATCACTTTCTTTTCCCATACTTTATTAATTACATTCGCTACATCGTAATGAATTATCATCAGCGATGGAATTAAAAATAAAGTAATAATGGTAGCAAATCCAAGCCCATATGCCAAAGACATTGTCATTGGAACTAAAATAAAGTCAGTCCCACCCCAACCATAGACGGTAGGCAACAAACCCAATACAGTTGTAACTGAAGTCAAAATAATTGGGCGCAATCTTGTTTTTGCACCCTTAACTACATTTTGAAGAAACTCATTCTTGTTCTTAAAATTTCCCTCTTTATTAAGTTTATTTATATAATCAACCATAATAAGAGAATCATTTACTATAACACCTGTTAAACCAACAAATCCCATTAATGACGGGAAACTAAAGTTCTGTCCATGCAAAACAAAAGCCCATATTACCCCAATAAAACCAAAAGGAATTGCAGCAAGGATAATCATCGGTTGTAAGATCGAATTAAATAATAAAATTAATATGAACCATATCCCAAGAATGGCAATAATGAGAGATATCATTAATGATTTTAACGAATCCTTTGCGCTTTCTGCCTCCCCGGAAGTGATAATTTCAACATCCGGATACTTATCCGCCAATGTTTCTTTATAATATTCTTTAGCTTTATTTATTGCTTCTAGAGACGTCATCTTCGTTTTATCTAAATCAGCACTGATTGATATTGTGCGTTGATTATTGTATCTGACAATCTCAAGAACGCTCTTGCTCTTCTCAAATCTCGCAAATCGCTTCAATAAAACCAATTTACCCATCATGTTTCTAACTGGTAAATTTAATAAATAATCCATATTGCCACGATATTTTTCATCTAATATAACGCGATAATCAACCTCTTCATTATCTTTTCTGATTGAAAATAGAACAACTCCTTCGTATGCTGTTCGAATCGTTGATGCAACATCATAAACACTCAGGCCTAACTCAGCCATTCGTTCATAATCAATTTTCAACTTATACTCATCCTTCTGCTCCGAAACATCGGTTTTAGGATCAATAATCCCATTAAAGGTTTTCACATAGGCCAACAGTTCATTCCCAGCATTTAAGCGCTGAGCATCTGAATCACTTACCAACCGGATATCAACTGGCTTTCCTAAAGGAGGACCATTATATTCTTTCTCATAGCTTATCTTGAACAAGTTTTCATAAGCTCTTGTTTTCAGTTTTAACTCTTCCATAATGTCATTAGCATCTCGAACTCGTTTTGCTTGTGGCGTAAGATAAACGAAGATAATTCCTAAATGAGTATGGACGCCGGTTTTTGTATTGGAATATGTTGAGTCGGTTCCAACACGTGCTCCAAAAGAAGCCAATTCTTTCTTGGGTAACGTTGCAACCACTTTCTCGACATTCGTCATCATATCCGACATTTTTTTCAGTGAAGTGCCATTTGGAGCTTCCATTTTAATATAGAACGTATCCACATCTCCACTGGGCATTGTCTCAAACTTTAAGGTCTTTGATGCAACAATAACACTAAAAATAAAGAACACAATCCCAGCAAAAACAAATAAGTATTTGCGTTTTAATATTTTAGACAACAATTTTTCATAAGCATTTTCTACTTTCATCACCCATTTTTTCTTTTTAACTACTTTTGGGTTCTTTTCCTTGTGCATCATATGGGATGGTAAAATAAATAATGATTCATATAACGATGCCATCAACGTAACAATAACTATAATCGGCAATATCTTCATAAACTTACCCATTAATCCTGAAACAAATAAAAACGGCATAAATGCAACGACAGTGGTAAGAATCGTTGTAATAACTGGAATTGCAACCTCATATACGCCCTCTTGAACTGCTTTAAGGTTAGAATCACCTTCCTCCTTGTGGCGTTTTATGTTTTCTGCAACCACAATTGCATCATCCACAAGCATACCAATTACAATAATAAATCCACCTAAAGAGATTGGATTTATGCTCATACCCAACATATTGATAACAATAAAAGCAATTAATAACGAAAAAGGTATGCCAAAAGCCGTCCAAATTGCTGTACGAAAATCCATCATCGCTTTTAAACAGATAAAAACCAAAACAAAACCCATTAATGCATTAACCAAAACTATCTTTATTCGATTTTTTGTAAACGTTGATTTATCGTTCACAAACTCAACAGTTAATTTTGGATCCAACCTTAACATTTCTTTATTAACAAGTTTTTTGACATTTCGAATTGTACGAATAACATCAGCCTTTTCTTTTTTGACTATTGCAAGAGAAATACCGTTTGTACCATTTGAGCGAACATACATGGATGGCTCGGCAAGAGTATCTTCCACTTTTCCTAAATCAGAAATACGTAGTGTTTTCCCACCAAATACGGCACGAACGATCACGTTTTCAATCATTTTCTTATTAACCAATTCTTCATTGGTAATAATACCCTTTTCTTGATCATATCCTTTTAAAGTTCCTCCACTTAAACGAATGTTGCGTGCCTTTAAACTATTCACTACATCATTAATTGGAGTTTCAGTATCTATTAACTTATAGGGATTTAATGCAATATGAAGTTCTTTATCCAAATACCCGACCTTTGTTACTTCTTTAATTTCAGGCATTTTTTCTATTTTTGTTGATAAATAATTGGCAATTCTCCTCAATTCTAGAGAATCCTCATGTGCCAGAGCGACTTCAATAATTGGTAAATTTGTCATTTTCACTTCAAATAATGATGGTTTTAATGCCTCTATAGGTAGCTCAGTAACTCGATCGATGGCCTTCTGAATATCCATTTTTGTTTTTTCTGCTTCATCGGTAGTTAAGTCATCTTCTAGGTTAATGATTACTCGCGACACATTTTCATAACTTGTAGATTGTATATTTTTAATATTCTCAACACCTTTTATGGCATCCTCTAGCGGAATAGTTACCTTTAGTTCAATATTCTCAGGTGACGCACCAGGATATATTGTCGTATAATACAATTGATATAGGTCCACTTCAGGCATACTTTCACGTTTAAGGGATGTGATGGAAATAACCCCGAAAATCAATATCGCTAATAGTATTAAATTTATAAGCAGTTTTCTTTCAATAAAGTAATTTAACAGTTTTCTCAGCATTCTTTTCTCCTTTATTTATTTAAATCCGGCACTATGTTTTTAACATAATCAAATAGTTGATCATCAAAAGACATCCTTTGAACCATTAATTTATAGCCAGCAATTTCACTTTGCAATAACGTATTACGGTTACTAAGTAATTCGCTCTGAGTATCCACAACTGTTTTTAAAAATACTTTTCCTGACTCATATCGCTTTAATTCCTGCTGAAATCTTTGATTAGACCATTCCACTATCTCCTGATATCTTTTGATTGAGTTTTTGTTTTCAACAAGTGTCGATTCCAATTTATGATTGATAACTTCTAAATTCTTTTGAGTCAAAATCCATTCATTTTCCAATTGTTTAGTTTTCTCTTCCGTCTCTATTAACTTCCCGTTAATATCATGCCCTTCAAGATCAACATCCATCTGAAACCCTATCGTATAATCGGTCTTTCCAAAATCACCGAATATTCCGGTTGGAGAATTGCTTAAATCATACTGTTTAACATTAGCAAACATATTCAACTTAAGTTTTTTGTTTTCTATAATGTTTTCTATATCTAGCTTTAAAGAGTCAAATCTTAATTTATATATTTCTTCTATTCTATTGCGCTTCCGGTCTCCTGTTATATTTTTTATTACATACTCAGCAGGAACCAAAGCAATTTCGGACCAACTGTTACTTTTTATGGCCTTTCTACCGATTTTATTAGAGATGGTCTCAACGATGATATTTAATTGATTCAATTGTGCGGCCATCATATCTTCAGTTTTTCTAAGTCCTTCTTTAGATCGGAGTAAATCCGTTATGCTAATAAAATCATTAGCGTATTGTTTTTCAACTTGGCTATGAAGTTTTACTAAATTCAAATAATGTTCATTTGTCGTTTTCAGTGATAAATAAACCAATACCCAATCATAATATAATAGTAGTTGTGTTTCAAAATACTTTTCTGCTTTAGCCTCATCCTGAATTTTGCTCAACTTTTCAGCAATTTCTGTCTTTCTGACCGGATATTGAACCATATTACCCATAAAGTTTTGTACTAATGGTTGATTTGCTGCTATGTATAAATATGGCTTATAGGACTTACTCGCACCATATCCAACGATTGTCATTTCGCTCTGTTCATAAGCATACCCAACAGATAAAGCCGTTCCGCTTTCTCTTAACAATTTAGACACATGAACATCTGCAGCGATAGTATTCATATCATTAATATAAGCCGAACCCGATGCCATAGTCTTAAAAAATCCTTTTGATACCTGTGAGTTTAACTTCCAGTCATAAACTCCTTTTATTGACATATTTTGTCCTAATATACTTTTTGAGTCTGAAAAAATATTTTTATATTCACTATCATTTTCAATCAACTGTTGCAAATACGAGTAAAGTGATAATGTTTCACCATTTGCAAAACTAAAACCTAACGTTAAAACTATTATAAAACTAATTATTTTTTTCATTTTATACTCCTTATTCAATAATCATTTTCAACGCATTCATTATCAATTCTTTTCATGCAGTCCAAACACGGATTAATCGTAAACACCTCTGGAGCTTCTGCAACTTCAACAAGCCAGTTTCTTTCAGCTTCTATATGATTTTTCATTTGTGACATATGAAGATCTACTCTTCTAAATTTATTTTTGTATTTATCCTCTTCTCTATTCATACACTCTTCATGATCCTTCTTATGTGTATCCATAAAGGAGATCATTCCCTCTAAATGCTTAATAGCTATATTTGCATATTCTCTAATTTCATTAGAACTTCTTCTTTTATTACAAATTAATGCCAAATTGAATCCATAGAATTTTGGATATAAGCCTTTAAAAGCGATTTCTTGTAAAACATCAAATTCTTCCTGCCCTTTTTTTGTAATGCTATAGATTGTTTTCTCAGGACGCAAACCATCTTTAGTACAATTAAATTCCTCGATTTTACTTTCTAACAATAATTTTTTTATCGAATGGTAAATGGACCCTATCTTTATGTCAGTCCAATGATTCATTCCACGATGTTCTAGTACTTTAATTATGTCGTATCCACTTTGTGGACCTAATTGATCTAAAAAACCTAAGACTACCATATGAGAAATATTAAACATTCTGCCTCCTTTTAAACAATTAAATGAATTATAATATATTCAATTTTGAATAGTCAATGTTTAATATATTAAATTGCTATAGTTAACGAATAAGTCAGTCAAATTAACTTTGAAGAAGAATAGAATTTTGTTGAAGTAAATTTAATTTGTAAAAGTGATAGAATCAAAACCCTTATTAAACAACTAATCTCACCTACGTCTCTATAAAATAATAACGCCAGCAAATGCTGGCGTTATTATTTATAATGAAAAAAAGCTTGCTGGCAATGACCTACTCTCCCACAAAGTCGCCTATGCAGTACCATTGGCGCGGAAGGGCTTAACTTCTGTGTTCGGGATGGGAACAGGTGTAACTCCTTCGCTATAGTCACCAGCAAGCTTTTTAAAAAGCTAACTTATTTTCTAATTTATTATTTTTTTTTATAAACGTCAATGTTTTTAGTAATTTTCTACAATTCAAACCTTTATAGTAAACCGTTCGAATAGATTAAGACCTCGACCAATTAGTATCAGTCAGCTAAACACATTACTGTGCGTACACCTCTGACCTATCAACCTGGTAGTCTTCCAGAGGTCTTACTCCCATAAAGGGATGGGAAACCTAATCTTGGGGTCGGCTTCGCGCTTAGATGCTTTCAGCGCTTATCCGTGCCAGTCGTAGCTACCCGGCGTTTGCTCCTGGCGGAACAACCGGTACACCATTGGACTGTCCATTCCGGTCCTCTCGTACTAAGAACAGCTCCCCTCAAGTTTCCTGCGCCCACAGCGGATATGGACCAAACTGTCTCACGACGTTCTGAACCCAGATCGCGTACCATTTTAATGGGCGAACAGCCCAACCCTTGGAACCTGCTCCAGCTCCAGGATATGACGATCCGACATCGAGGTGCCAAACACTTCCGTCGATGTGAACTCTTGGGAAGTATAAGCCTGTTATCCCCGGGGTAACTTTTATCCGTTGAGCGATGACCCTTCCACGCGGAGTCACCGGATCACTAGGTCCGACTTTCGTCCCTGCTCGACATGTCCGTCTCGCAGTCAAGCTCCCTTATGCCCTTACACTCTACAGACGGTTTCCAATCGTCCTGAGGGAACCTTTGAGCACCTCCGTTACTTTTTAGGAGGCGACCGCCCCAGTCAAACTGCCCACCAAACTATGTCCGCTTACCAGATAATGGCAAACGTTAGAATTCCTAAATATCAAGGGTGGTATCTCAAGGATGGCTCCACCGGAACTGACGTCCCGGTCTCAAAGCCTCCCACCTATCCTGCACGTGATATCCAAAAAGTCAAAGTCAAGCTACAGTAAAGCTCCACGGGGTCTTTCTGTCCTGCTGCGGGTAATCCGTATCTTCACGGATAATCCATTTTCACCGAGTCCCTCGTTGAGACAGCTCCCAGATCGTTACGCCTTTCGTGCGGGTCGGAACTTACCCGACAAGGAATTTCGCTACCTTAGGACCGTTATAGTTACGGCCGCCGTTCACTGGGGCTTCGATTCGCTGCTTCGGCTTGCGCCTAACACCTCCTCTTAACCTTCCAGCACTGGGCAGGCGTCAGCCCCTATACATCACCTTACGGTTTAGCAGAGACCTGTGTTTTTGATAAACAGTCGCCCGGGACTTTTCACTGCAACCACTTCAGGCTAAAACTGTAAAAGTTCTCACCCTAATGTGGCACTCCTTTTCCCGAAGTTACGGAGTTATTTTGCCGAGTTCCTTAACGAGGGTTATCTCGCGCGCCTTAGTATTCTCTACTTGTCTACCTGTGTCGGTTTTAGTACGGATACCATACTTCTCCTTAGAAGTTTTTCTCGCCAGTGTGGAGTCAACTACTTCACCCAAAAGGGCTCGGCATCACACCTCAGGATTAACAAGAGAACGGATTTGCCAATTCTCTCTCCCTACATGCTTACACCACAATCCAATAAGTGGCTAGTCTATCCTCCTGTGTCACTCCATCGTCAAACAAAGTATGGTAGTACAGGAATATTAACCTGTTGTCCATCGATTACGCCCTTCGGCCTCATCTTAGGCCCGACTTACCCTGGGGGGACGAACCTTGCCCAGGAAACCTTAGACTATCGGCGAATAAGATTCTCACTTATTTTTTCGTTACTCGTGCCAACATTCTCACTTCTATTTCGTCCATCAATTTTTCCAAATTGACTTCAACCTACAATAGAACGCTCTCCTACCACCACATATAAATATGTGATCCATAGCTTCGGTAATATGCTTGAGCCCCGGTACATCTTCAGCGCGAGAACACTCGACCAGTGAGCTGTTACGCTTTCTTTAAAGGATGGCTGCTTCTAAGCCAACCTCCTGGCTGTCTGAGTATCCTCACATCTTTTCACACTTAGCATATATTTTGGGACCTTAGCTGATGGTCTGGGCTGTTTCCCTTTTGACTACGGAGCTTATCCCTCGCAGTCTCACTCCCGGATATTACTTAACGGCATTCGAAGTTTGCAAGAGTTTGGTAACCTTGGTGAGGCCCCTAGCTCAAACAGTGCTCTACCTCCGTCAAGATTCGTCCGAGGCTGCCCCTAAAGGCATTTCGGAGAGAACCAGCTATTTCTGGGTTCGATTACAATTTCTGCGCTATCCACAAGTCATCCAAAGAATTTTCAACTTCAACTGGTTCGGTCCTCCACACGCTCTTAAACGTGCTTCAACCTGCTCATGGATAGATCACCCAGTTTCGGGTCTACGACTAGTAACTGAACGCCCTGTTCAGACTCGCTTTCGCTATGGCTCCGGCATAAACCTTAACCTTGCTACTAACCGTAACTCGTTGGCTCATTCTTCAATAGGCACACAGTCATCCCGCTAAACGAGACTCCTGTTGTTTGTAGGCACACGGTTTCATGTTCTATTTCACTCCCCTCTCGGGGTTCTTTTCACCTTTCCCTCACGGTACTGGTTCACTATCGGTCACTGACGTGTATTTAGCCTTGGAGGGTGGTCCCCCCAGATTCACACGGGATTTCTCGTGTCCCATGCTACTCGAGAACTTAACTAGAAGTGACTAAACTTTCGTATAAGGGGCTATCACCCGCTATGGCAGAGCTTTCCAGCTCATTTCTACTAGCTTAATCATTTTTGACTTCTTGATAGATTTGCAGATCTACCACGTTGAGTCTCACGACCCCGAATATACAGCACCTGCAAGCTACTAACACATATTCGGTTTAGGCTGTTCCCCGTTCGCTCGCCGCTACTAGGAGAATCTCGGTTGATTTCTATTCCTCAGGCTACTAAGATGTTTCAATTCACCTGGTTTTCTCAACTATCCTATTTATTCAGATAGTTGTTGTTAGACATTACTCTAACAGGGTTTCCCCATTCGGAAATCTTCGGATCAAAGTTATTAGCAACTCCCCGAAGCTTATCGCAGCTAGCCACGTCCTTCATCGGCAGTCAGTGCCAAGGTATCCACCATGCGCCCTTATTATCTTAATCTATTCGCTCGATCTACAATAAAGGCTTGAGATTATATAAATTACCCTAAAAACTTGATGTTTATATTTTCAAATAATAAATTATCAATTTGCTTTGTCGTCAACTTCTTGACAATAAAATACATCCTCAGATAGAGAATGTTATTTTTAAATTAACCTAAAAGTCTCTTTCTTATCATGTCTAACATATAAGACATTACTTTTAAGCTGTTTTTGGTGGAGGTGAACGGGATTGAACCGATGACCTACTGCGTGCAAGGCAGTTGCTCTCCCAGCTGAGCTACACCCCCTATCTAATAGCCTTTAGCTCCTAGCGTTAGTATTTTGCATAAATAATTACTTATTTAGCTAATGGCTAATGGCTAAAACTCTAAAATGCTAATAGCTAAATGGTGGGCCTACCTGGACTCGAACCAGGGACCTCACGCTTATCAGGCGTGCGCTCTAACCACCTGAGCTATAAGCCCATATAATTTACATTGCCGGTTTTGGCAAAAGAAACTCAAAATTGAATAGCAGACTCCCTCTAAACACACTTAGTTGTTTAGGCCGACCTAGATTTCCATAAATGGAAATCATTGTCTCCTTAGAAAGGAGGTGATCCAGCCACACCTTCCGGTACGGCTACCTTGTTACGACTTCACCCCAATTATCAGCTCCGCCTTAGGAGGCTGCCTCTCCGAAGAGTTAGCTCACCTACTTTGGGCGTATCCGACTTTCATGGTGTGACGGGCGGTGTGTACAAGGCCCGAGAACGCATTCACCGTGGCGATGCTGATCCACGATTACTAGCAATTCCGACTTCATGCAGGCGAGTTGCAGCCTACAATCCGAACTGAGAATGGCTTTTTGGGATTAGCTCCACCTCGCGGTATCGCAACCCTTTGTACCATCCATTGTAGCATGTGTGTAGCCCTGGGTATAAGGGCCATGAGGATTTGACGTCATCCCCACCTTCCTCCTGTTTTCCACAGGCTGTCTCGTATGAGTTCCCACCATAACGTGCTGGCAACATACGACAGGGGTTGCGCTCGTTGCGGGACTTAACCCAACATCTCACGACACGAGCTGACGACAACCATGCAGCACCTGTCACTCAGTTCCCGAAGGCACTCTCCTATCTCTAGGAAATTCTGAGGATTTCAAACCCAGGTAAGGTTCTTCGCGTATCATCGAATTAAACCACATGCTCCACTGCTTGTGCGGGCCCCCGTCAATTCCTTTGAGTTTTAAGCTTGCGCTCGTACTCCCCAGGCGGGTCATTTAACGCGTTAGCTACGGCACAGAAGGGGTCGATCCCCCTATACCTAATGACCACCGTTTACGGCGTGGACTACCAGGGTATCTAATCCTGTTTGCTCCCCACGCTTTCGAGTCTCAGCGTCAGGTATGCCCCAGAAAGCCGCCTTCGCCACTGGTGTTCCTCGTGATATCTACGCATTTCACCGCTACACCACGAGTTCCGCTTTCCTCTAGCATCCTCAAGCTAAGTAGTTTTAGATGCAACTACAGGTTGAGCCTGTAGCTTTCACACCTAACTTACCTAACCGCCTACACTCCCTTTACGCCCAATAAATCCGGATAACGCTTGCACCCTACGTATTACCGCGGCTGCTGGCACGTAGTTAGCCGGTGCTTCCTCTGTGGGTACCGTCATTATCTTCCCCACTGACAGAACTTTACATCCCGAAAGACTTCATCGTTCACGAGGCGTCGCTGCGTCAGAGTTTCCTCCATTGCGCAAAATTCCTCACTGCTGCCTCCCGTAGGAGTCTGGGCCGTGTCTCAGTCCCAGTGTGGCTGATCATCTTCTCAGACCAGCTACTGATCGTAGCCTTGGTAAGCCGTTACCCTACCAACTAGCTAATCAGACATAAACCTCTCTTCTTGCGGCCGAAGCCTTTGCTTATAATGACATGCGCCAAAATAAGCGTATTCGGTATTAGCTCCCATTTCTGGGAGTTGTCCCCAACAAGAAGGCAAGTTATTTATGTATTACTCACCCGTTCGCCGCTAGCAGCATCTTTAGCAAGCTAAAGACCTGATCTCGCTCGACTTGCATGTGTTAGGCACGCCTCCAGCGTTAATCCTGAGCCAGGATCAAACTCTCAATTGTTAAAAAAATTATTTTTTAGAAAAATATAAAAAGGGCCTGCTATTCAATTTTCAATTTCCTTTGCCGATTTGGCAGTCTGGAAATTATACCCCTATGAACTATAATCGTCAACAGGGTATTTTTGCCTTTTTATATTTTTTTTTAATTATACTCTAAGGCATATTCTAAAAGGCTTTCACGAATATTGATTGATTGAAAATCCCTTCGAAATATATCGAACATTATAAATGTTTTTATATTTTTTTATGAGTATTTTATATCCATTTTCACACATAAGTTTATTAGAAAATACTCCAAAAACAGTTGACCCACTTCCAGTCATCAAAACATCAGTTGCTCCCGCTTCCGAAAAATCCTCTTTTATCTTTTCTATTTCTGGGTACATTGGTAGCATCACTTTTTCAAAAGCATTGTATAATCCGGATTCCGAAATTTCTGCTGTTTTATTATTGGTTGATCGCAAATCCCACAATCGATATGCTTCTGACGAGGCTATATGAATAGAGGGATATACCAACAAGACATGAGCCTCTCTTTTAGGAAGACTTTTAATAACATTGCCTACGCCTTCAACCTGTTTAGTGCCTCCAACGTAGCAAAAGTTTACATCTGAACCAATCTTATGATTAAGTTCCAATAGAATCTTTTTTGGAATTTTTAAGTTAAAATGTTTCTTAAATACGCCGACTGCAACAGCTGCATTTGAACTTCCCCCAGCCAGACCCGCTCCCAATGGAATTCTTTTATTTATAGTGACCTTAAACCCATTTGGCATTTTTTCATTAAAATAGTCAGAATAAATTTCAAATGCTTTGTGGATAATGTTATTTGTGTTTATTTCCGGGACATTACTTTCTAACTCTATTCTTCTTCTCTGAATTGGCTCAAAAATCAAGTCGTCATACAACGAGACTGATTGCATAATCATCTTCAACTTGTGATATCCGCTTTCTTCTTTTGAAAGGATATCTAAAAACAAATTTATTTTGGCATATGATCGACATTTATATATCGGCATGAGTCTATTGTATGTATTAATTCGGGCTTTTACAAATTAATTCTTTTTTGAATATATCTGATACAATTCCTCAAAATACTTATGAAATGTTCCACGGTTATCCCAACTCCCCGGTAAATATGCAGGGAGGAGCAACGCTTCTATTGCAATTTTAGAAGGAGATATGCTTGGATAGAGCGCTATAAAGCTTATGATAAAGCTTACCTCCCTATCCCTAGATGAATTATAGTTCTTACAAAGGCATGTTATTCTTTCATATTCAACTCGTCCAATCTCCTTTGATTCGTTAAAATTTAGAAGCCTGAACCTATTTTCAACATTACCTAGAATGTGATCAAATGGTATCCCTTTTAATTGATAAATTGCAACATATCGATAAAAACCTTTAACCCCAAAGGCATCGAGATTATCTACATCATAGAGAATTTTCGACTCCAGACATAAAGATTCTCGATAATTGAGATACTCCGTCGACTTCTCATCATGTGTTGAAATTGCTTCTTCTACTTTCTTACATTGTTCTACAGAAAAATAGGATTTAAAGTTTGTATTAAAAAAATCAACAGACTTTTTCCCATGAGTAATCGTAGTTTTGTTGTATATGTCTTGTTCGGCAAATAAATCATGCAGAATGATAGAAATTGTAAGAACCTTCCAATCAATTTCTTCTTCTTTCTTTAGTTTAAATATTAATTGTTTAGATAAAGCAATTAAGTCTTTTGTATGCTGCATGCCATGATGAATGTTAGCCTGATAAGACTTTCCTAACTCAAGGAGTTGATTCTCTTCAAAAGCAATATGAAATACATTTCTAATTTGATGATCTATTCTTTTAGTCAATTCATCATCAGACACAATTTTTAGCTCCACGAGAATATTCCTTTATTATTATCTGTTATATATAGTTATCGTATTCCATAATTAAATATTTCAAGCTATTAAAAATACAAAAGCCCAAACAAATTGTTTGGGCTTTTGTTGCTTATTATTTCTAAGTGTATCTTATTGTTTTATTAACAGTTGCTCAGAATGGTCTTCTACTTTTATCTGGGTTTCAGCTTCTGCAAGTAGTTTGTCTAAAAGTTCTTTCTGCTTCTGTTGTAACAAAAATGTCTCGATGTCAGCTTTGACTTCCTCAAACGTCATATCTTTAGACTCTTTTTTGTCCTCAACCAGAATAATATGCCAGCCATACTGAGTTTGTACCGGAGTCTTAGAATACTTCCCTTTTTCCAGTTCAAACGCTGCTGTTTCAAATGGTTTTACCATTTGACCTTTAGCAAACCAGCCTAGGTCTCCATTATTTGCCTTTCCAGATGGATCGATTGAATAGTCTTTTGCTAACATGCCAAAATCTTGACCAGAATTAAGCTTAACAATTAAGTCCTTTGCCTCTTGCTCGGTTTTAACAAGTATATGTCGGGCTTTTACTTGGTCTTTGCTCTTAAACTCTTCTTTATTGTCTTTATAGTAATCCTTAACATCCTTTTCTTTTACTTCACTTTCTTTTTCTATCTTATCTTTTAAATAAATCATTACCATAATCTGTTTTTTTTGTTTTTCTGTTTGCTCAAGCACTTCTTCGTTTTTATCATAGGCTGCTTTCTCTGCCATACCTAATATAAGAAACTCTTTTTTCATATTATCTATAAGGATTTTCTTGCCTTCCGGAGTACTGTAATACTCTTTATATTGTGGAGGCATTGCTTCAATCCGCTGATCCAACTCTTCCATTGTTAGCTTCGAGTCGCCCACCTTTAACAGTACTTTGCTCCCACCCAAGCTGAACTTATAACCACTTAATAATAATCCTAAACACAGTAAAACAATTATCTTCTTCATATCTTTACCCTCCAGTTTATGAAAATTTTCACTCAGTTTACACTATTTACCATTTTCATTCCATGTTTTTTTGTTTTATTGCTTTTTAAGAGCATCATAGGCTTCAGTTATTTCTCGTGTTTTCTTCTCATTCACTTTTTTAAACTCTTCACCTAAATGAGCGACCACATCCGGATGGTATTTTTTGATTAAAGTTCGATAGGCAGTTTTTATCTCATCCTGGCTTGCACCTTTGTCTACTCCAAGAACCTTAAAATACTTGTTTATATCTGCATCACTGGAACTCTTCTTATAACGATTTGAGATATACTGATAATCTCGATCCATCACACCCATCATCTTTGATATTTTTTGAATTAATGCTTCTTCGCTTGAACTGAAATCAAAATCGGAATACGCAATTTGGCATAACAACTCTAGCAAAACGACCTTTGTCTCGTTATTAAAATTAGAATTTATTTCACCAATTAGTTCTTCTAAATTATGTTGTTTTGTCAGCTCTTTTTTTAGAAGATCCTCTACCCACAACAAAGAACTTCCCTGAAAGTTGAGTTGCGTAATAAAAAAGTTTTTAAACGTCTGTATTTCAACAGGGGCAACTTCCCCGTCAATTTTCATCAAATGCGCAGCTGTTCGAGCAAATAATTCAATAAACTTATTGTGTGTTGTTGACTGAGTATTTATATATGTATGGATGCTCTGATTTTTTAATATAGAATTGGATAAGAAAAAAAAGATAAGTCCAAAAAATAAAAGAGGGAACAATGCAAACACTAAAGTAAATAAAACAAAAAATATTCTAAACCCGCCAAAAAACAAAAACATAAAAAAGAAAAGCCATAAGTAATTTCGATTATTGTTATACTGCTGATATCGCATTCTATCTCCTTTGTACTTGTTCTATCTCCTCGCCATAGTTGAAGCCCATTATACACTATTTGAAATCATTTGCATCTCTCCCCCAGTTTGGAGCTTGTACTGTATAATAGAAAAACATTATGGCAAAACTAAGTATTGATCTTCATGATATTTACAATAAAGGTTATCAAATAGAGAAAGAACTCCAACGGGTAATGACCGAAGCGATAGAAAAGAAAATACCTATTGTGGAAATTATTCCCGGAAAAGGCAGTGGCCAACTAAAGAAAACAGTCCTTCGATTTCTAAATCGTCCAGACATTAAAAAACTGTATCATCAAATAGATAAAGACAGCATCAACTTCGGTCGGATATTTGTACGATTTAAATAACGGGGCAAACGCTGTAATTGCTTCGGGGACTACTCAGTATAAGCTGTTTAACGCACTCAAAAACAGCTTCCTTTTGTTCTTTGTTTGGTAATGGTTTTCTGATATCGGAGTATATGTACACAACCTTCCCTTCAAACTTTATCGATATGGGAAACATTTGCTCAGGAAATTCATTAATGGTCTCTGTTGGATTTAAGAGCACTTTTTTTTCTGCATCATATATAAGAGAGATTAAAGTATCTTCATCAAAAATCGTTTCGATGTTTTCAATCGTTTTTGAGTTTTCATAAATAAAGTTTTTAATACTGACTATTTTGAGAAGCATACTCCTTATTATACATATATCTGTTTATTTTATTAACTATTTTTCTTTGGACATCATTTATATGTTTATAATCTTTTTTTTGGGGCATAACCAGTTAATACAACTATGGCAATAAACAACGCAGATATAAATAATCGATATAATGGTCTCATATCTAAATGGTATGCAGAAAAAAATCATCTTGATAGTAAGGATTTAAAACCACAAAGCGATCAATCTCCAACGGATATTAACCCAACCGTTCCAGACGAACTTGAAAAACTGGTCATACAAAAATACAACCAAGCCGCAAGATTTGGGTTATTTTCAGGCGATGAAAAGAATATAAGTTTATTTGAAGAGTTTGAATCCAAAGAAGAAATTAACGACCTTGGCGTTTTGTTAGGGGAGCTTGATAAAATTCTGGATTTTAATCTTGATGGGAAGTTTTCAGAAATTGAACTTAATCACTTGGATCAAGCGCTGAAAGATGCAGATAACCTAAACGAAGTTATAGACCGATTAGTTCATATTAAACAAGGGATGCTCTCTATGTTTACTCTAACAAAAATATATCAAGAAATAACCGGGCCAGGGGCAAAAGCAAAACAAGAGATTCTTCAGTTATATAAAGATAACCCGGCTATTCAAGAGGGCGTAATTAAATATTTAGTTGAACAAGGATGGGTGGAGGAGCTAGGAAAAAATAGTCTAATTATATATAAAGATGAGATTCCACCGACAACTATAAGTCAAAAGCAGAAAGAACTAACTGATATTTTAATTAGAGCAGCTGATAATATGTTCTTTACTGAAAAGGTTGAGGAACCTGAAGCTCTAAATGATTATAAGTCCAAACTTGCAATTATCTTTAACTCTCTTTTTGGATTAAAAAATAATACTCTCGATGAAAACTTTCAGGAACTTGCTTCAACCTATGGGTTTAGCGAGGATTGCAAAACGATCTATCAACCGGAATTTCTTGCTTCTTTAAATATGCTTATTTCAGACCCTTACAATTCAAACAGTTTCATTAACAATGCTAACATATCTCTATCAATTGAAGAGTCTCCTGAACATCAACAAGTCAAAGAAAATGAGCTAGGTCAAGTCGAATCAACTTCTGGGACACAATCTTCAATAGAGTCACCCGTTAATACAGAAAAATCCTCTGCGGTAAAACAAATGATCTCTCATGCCTTGGCTATATTATGTCCACCCTATGATATTAATAAAATTAACGCTCAACTAAAACAAGAGGGGAAACCCGTTCTAATAAATGAGGACTCCTTACTTGCACAAACAATCAAGGAAAGCGGAAATAATTTCTATGCCCACGAAGGATTTGACATGAATGCAATCAGTAATAAAGGAGCCGTCGGATTAAGACAAATGATGCCGACATCTTTTAAAATCATTGCTGAAAAAGGGCAAATCCCTCCGGAATCATGTAGCAAAAAAGAGAAAGAATTACTTGATTCTTTTAAAAATATGACTGTTTTCAAATTTAAAGATCCAGATAGTATTAAATCATTCAAACCAAAATCCTTTCCACTTATTATTCAGCTAAAAGACTATACAGAGCTACTTGTCAGCAATAATTCCGATTTAACAAAAATAAAACAGGCTAAAAATGGATTAACCACTTCGTTTGTTGTTCAATACTGTAAAGATCATTTAAAAAATCCAAATTCATTATATTCCAGATTAGTCGATCCTGAGTTTAACTTGCTTGCAAGTATTAGCTTTTTATTAGCAGAAAAAGAAGGCGATATGGGAAAATATTTTGGAGGGGGACGAAGTGCCCAAAGTATGTATACCAATGGGATTTCAAAAATTATAGCTCAAATTCCGAATGTTAAGTCAATCAATTATACGGTTACAGCTGGAGCCTCTCTACAAAGCATTGCGAATGCTTTCTATCCAACCTCCATAAATGATATCAAGCTAGCAAACACAGCTAAATTAAATGGTAACAGAGTTTCAAAATATGCCGTTTTAACAATACCAATTAAACATAATAATAAAGTTCATATTGTTAAAACTAATGAAACGCTTAATATCATTGCTGAAAAAAATAAACTTCCTCTGGATAAACTGTATGCATATAATGGATTAAACAAGGAAAGCGTTATTAATCCCGGAGACCGTCTTAAGTTAGCACCAACAATAGACACTCCTTCTGTTGCTAAGCAATCACCTCCCAAATCAGCTAAAACACTAATTGCAACTGATAACTCTAAAACAAAAAAGACCGATACTCCCTCTGTTACTGAACAATTATCACCCAAGCCAGCTAAAAAGCTTATTGCTGCTGATAAATCTAAAATAATAAAGTCCGATACTCCTTCTATTGCTCAACAAGCACCTCCCAAGCCAGCCAATATATCTGTTGCAGCTAATAACACTAACATAAAAAAGCCCAATGCAAATCTTATTGCAAAACACGAAGCACCAGTTCCAGCTAAAAAATCAAAAGACGCAAAAGTGGCATCATTTGTTCATCAGAACAAAGAGACAAAAACCACTCTTGCACAATCAGGACAAGATAATATATATCAGTTATCACTACAAATTCATACACAGATACGTAACCGCACTGGAAAAATCGTTGATATAGGAAAAATCGCAAAGAGTATCATAAAATCCAGCAAGATCAAACACCCAGAGAATATTGGAGCCAACGTTACATTAAAAATCCCATCCATCAAAGAGCTAATTGCTTAGCATAATAGGCATAAAGTGCTAATTCTTATATCCATGAACCTTTTAATAAAAAATACCGACATATTATTATGCACAATAAAATAATTGCAACTATTACTGAACCGGTAAAAAGTGATGTCCAAGAACTGAATCGGGTACTCACCACTATTATTGAAAAGCATACAGGAATAACTACCGATAAGAGTGATTCAAAACGTATTGATCAACAACTCGCCCTCTTCTATAAGGAATGCAAATTTACATCCGCCATTGCCGGGTTAGTATTGGAAGCAATGGGAATTCCCTATGAGAATGTGGGATATAGCGATCATTACTTTACTGAATTTTCACTTAATGGGGTAGCGCATATTGCCTGTATGAGCTATAAACAATTTCTTATTGATGCCGATATGTTAACGCAATACAACTCAGAATTTGGCACTGGTCTCTCTGGATCTAAGAATCTTCTTTTTACTAATCCATCGAGTACCGATGACGCTGCTGTAGTCGCAAAGCTACTTTCATATATTAAGTATCTTCCACCTGTACTCTGTGCGGAAAAAAAGGTTTTTTTAGCACAAATTCATGAGTATCGAGAGCACTGTAAGGCGATCATTTCAAAAATGAGACATAATACTTATGATACTAACCCTCAAACATATGGAAAAAGAAGAACCGACATCCGCTATGGAAAATATCCAGGCTTAAAAGAAGCCTTCCCCGATGAAGTAATAAATCTAAAAAAACTAATTAAAAAATACCAACATAAACCTTTAAAAGAATCTGACCTGACTAAAAACGATACAAATGATGAGTTCTATAACATTTTTTTTATTAAAATCTTACCAAAACTGATACAGGATTTAACTGGAAAGAAAGTGCATATCTAAGGAAGCCCCTTATTCCTGTTTTTGGGACAACGTCTTATTTTCTCCGATATATTCAAGGAGGACATAATTGAACACAAAATTAATTTCGCAACTAATCAGTCAAGACCCAGTTATTCGTGCTTTAAAGACTAATTGCAAACTAATAGACTTTATTGTATTAACACTGAATAAAAATTTAGATGCTCCTAGAGATTTCTTTGAGTCTTTGTCTGTCAAAGAAAAAGAACTTGTTCTAATTTTGGCTACTGAAATCTATTCTAAGATTAACATTGAAAAAGCAACTATTAAAAAACAACTTGCGATTCTATTGTCTGTCTTAAAAGATAAAACTAAAAATAATTCGATTGAGATGCTTGCCAATCACCTGAGTAAACTTGGAGAAAAAAGTGAACCTGGTGCAAACAGTTTGGAAGAATTTTTTGCAAAAATAAAGTTTTCCCTAATTATTGAAATTAGGTTTATCGAAGCAAGTATGAAGCGTCATGAACAAGCTAGATTAAATAGGCTTCGCAATACGACGCCAACACCACCACCAGATGCTGTAGTTGTTCCAAAGATAAAAAAAATAGCAAAACTAGTTGAAAAAAAAGCGACTCCTCAAGCTTTAACAAATGCTCGGATAAACCTTGAAACAATTAATCAAAGGATTATAGAGAAGGGGAACCCCTTTGCTAATGTTACAATTGAAGGAGTTACTTTTAACAAAGAAAAGGCAACCGGTCTTGTGGCCGCCTTGTTACACAAAAACAGCAGAATAAATTCTTTTGATCTGATAAGAAGTCATTCAACGGATGAAGCTATTGATATTCTCTCAGAGTTAATTGAACATGACGATTGTAACCTCACTCACTTTGGGATCATGTTTGGATTATTAGGTGACTTGGAAATAAAAATGCTGATTGAATCTATAAAGATTGGTAACAAACTTATTCAGAGCTTAAACTTTTCTGGCAACCTATTCGGAAACGACGGTGCACAATATATTGCTGAAGCATTAACGGATGAAAACCTAAATATTAAGAATGTAAATCTGTCCAAATGTAAGATAGCTGATATTGGAGCTTTTGCGTTATTAGCAGCTTTTGAAAATGTTAATTGTAAAGTTAAAACTTTGGCTTTAAGTGGAAATAACTTTAGCAGAGAGGTAAAACAATTACTGAAAGCCACATGTGAAAAAAAAGGGATTATGTTGTCTCTATTGATGGATTAAATACTACTTAAATATTTCTTTATTCAATATCCCATAGGCATTAAAACTTTTTCTTATCGTTAGAATAATTGTAAAGCTGAGGCTTAAGACCGTTGCTACAAAAATAGCGATCATGATAGCAATTTGATACTTTATAGCCACTAATGGGTCCGAACCACCGAGAATTTGCCCAGTCATCATTCCGGGAAGGGCAATAATTCCCATGGTCGCCATTGTTGCTATTGTCGGCTTAAAAGCAAGGAGCAAACTTTCTTTAATAAAAGGACTCAGAGCCTCCCATAGTGTTGTGCCACATGACAATGAATATAAATATCGGTTTTCATTTCGTTGTACTGATTTATAAAAAGTACTAAGTCCCACAATATTATTCTTAAGAGAATTTCCCATTATCATACCCGAAATGATAATTAAATACTTTGAAACAAACACATTATCTAAGCCAACAACCAATCCATTGAAATATAAAACAATAAATAAGGTAGAAAATATAAACGAAATCATGGTCGGCCAGAAAAACTTGATCAGTTTTAAATCACTCGTATTTATAACATTCACCGTTGCAACCAGAATCATAATAAGTACCCATAACAAAGAAAAAAGCAGGTTATCTAATTTAAATAAAACCGTTAAAAATAATCCTGCAAATACTAATTGAACGGACATCCGAACGATTGAAATGGCAATAGAAGAAAAGAGCCTTAACTTAAAAACGACATCTATCACCATCGGGATAAGAAGTAATAAAGAGCAATAAAAAAAGCCCAAAACTGAAATATCTTTAACACCCATTATTTTTCTTCCTTTAATATCACTTTTCTGACGTTCTTGGATTCGAACCAAATATCATCATGCGCAACGGCAATAACTGTATGATTGCTATTTGTAAAATAATCCTTCACCACTTGTTTCATATGCCGATCCAGTGCCGATGTTGCTTCATCTAAAAAAAATATGTCTCTCTTAAGTAGTATCGCTATGACTATTTGAACTCGCTGTTTTTCTCCACCTGAAAGTTTTTCATAATCGGTTGAAAGGACATCAACAGGCAAACTAAACTGTGCTAAAAGCTGCTTTGCTTCCTGTATATCCAAACCCAGATTCTTGTTAGATTTGTATGTAAAAATAGTCTCGATCAGACTAAGCACTGACCCAACTCCAATGTCCATATCCTGTGATACATATGCAATCTTTTGTCTAAATTTCCAAATATTGGTATTGGTTATCGTCACACCGTTATAATAAATCTCTCCAGAACTGGGAATAATAAAACCCATCAACACCTTTAATAACGACGACTTTCCCAACCCTGATTCACCGGTAATAATTACCTTATCCTGTTTATTGATTTCTAAATTAAAGTTCTGAGTTATCGTTTTCTGATTAAATCGAATATTTATATTCTTAATTTCAATTAGAGGACTATTTGAGCTATCCGGGTTATGCATGTTGTAAACTAATGGGATATTGGTAGTTCTACATAAAAAGAGCTACCGGATTCAACGGTGCTCTCGGCCCAAATATTGCCATCATGCAACATAACCAAGTCTCGAGCAATCGATAATCCAAGGCCTAATCCGCTATGATATTCTTCATTATTTTTCTTTTTGATATGCATAAAAGTATCAAATATCTTATTGATATTTTCCTCTTCAATACCCACTCCTGTATCCGTAATCTTTGTAATAATTTTATTTGTCATAGTTGCAAAAGATATTGTAATTGACCCTTCATCTGTAAAGGTTATTGCATTACTAATAATATTTACAAATACCGTATAAATCTTGTCTCGATCTGCCTGAATTGTTGGAAGATTTAATACATCTTCAAAAATTATTTCGATATTTTTCAGCTCTGCTTGTGGCCTGAAACTATCCACAACATGGGATATTATGGACTTCAAACTAACCTCACCCAATGATAATGTGATTTTGTTTGAGGTTAGTTTTGAGAACTCAAGTAGGTCATTTATGAGTTTGTTTAAATGCTGACTCTCCTTATTGATAATACCAACATACTCTTTTTGATCTGTATTCAATTTACCCCGACGCTCTGAATCGAGTGTTTCTGAAAAACCGATAATCGTAGTCAACGGCGTTTTAAGTTCATGAGATATCGATTTTAAAAATCCCGCTTTAAGCTGCTCGATCTCAATCTCTTTTGTAATATTTCGAATAAGTGTAATAATGCCAATGATATTCCCTTTTGAGTCCGTAGATAAAGAAGACTTTATATGAATAGAAACCTTGCTCTTATTCTCTTTGTTAATATGAATTTCCTTGGTGACTTTACGAACCTTTTTAAGGATAATTTTGTTTATATCCTGCACATATTCTTTATCCGGCAAGATATCTCCAATATTACTACCAACCACATTGTCCTTAATATCTAAGAGCTCTTTAGCACTGGAGTTTATCATTAATATGCTGTGGCTAATATTGCTGACAATAATTCCTTCGTCTAGATTTTCAATGATGGCATCCAATTTTTCCTTTTCCTGATGTAGCATGTAATTTGTATGAAACAGTTCCTTATTGCTATTATGAAGCTCGCTCGTTCTGTCTTTTATCTTAACCTCCAAATCATCATTCATCTTTTCAACTTCGTTTCGAGCATCACTCGTTTCCTTAATAATCTCAAAGAAAACAAATATTTCGATAAAAATATAAGCAAATATTGTAAGAAAGTTGTTCACTATCAAGTATTTGATGGCAACGGGATACAAAATAGTAATAACGTGATATCCACTCGCTATAACTAAACTAAGTATTGCAACATTGAGAAAAGGATTCGATTTAAATTTACTTTTTATTAACAATACAGATGCACTAATAATAAAAATTAAGTCAATAAACATATCTGCTTGATTGGTTTTCAACCAAAATTTATACACCCATTTTGTAGTTACCGGAGCCAGAAACAAACCTATAATCGATGCCAACACAACTAAATAAAAAAGAATATATATCCAAGCAATCCGTTTTACTTTTTTATGGGATAAGATTGGAACAAGCGTAGCCGTGGATAATACCGTATGAGCAGCAATCGTAACAGTATGAACAACTATACCAAAGATCGGAAACCAACTAGCCAAAACAAAAACACTATGTTTAGCCAAATATATAAATATAAAAAACAAACCAATATTTAAAATAAGGATCACAAAGCCGATCAACAACATATAAAAACTATCTTTTACTTGAATACTCGATGGCAGTTTTTTAAGACTAAAATAGGTTGAATAAAGGACAATAATAGCAAGTAATGCAATTATAAAATGTTGATAAAGTTGGCCAATTGAGATATTTGTGAATGATAGATAAGTAAATAGATTAATCATTCTTTAGGTAAGGTAATTGTAAATTTAGTTCCTTTATTATATTCACTTTCAACGGTTATAGTTCCATTATGCAAGTTTATTAATGTTTTGACAATAGAAAGGCCCAGCCCCAGCCCATCAGATTTGTCTTTATAGGTATATAATCGAGTAAATTTTTCAAAGATGTATGGCAACTTATCTGCGGGAATACCGGTACCATTATCTTCAATAAATAAAATATAGGCATCTGGAGTTTCATAGCCTCCTAATGTTATCTGAATGTTTTGCCCAACTTTAATAGAGTTACTTAATAAATTTGTATAGACCTGTTTGAGACGATAATAGTCTGCTGTAACTATTAGTTCTGGAGGATCAATCTTTCGAATCATAGTTATCTGTTGCTCTTTTAGTTTTGGATAAAACATATCTTCAATATCATAAAAAAGATCTCCTATTGGAAACTGCATTATATTGAGTTTAATTTTACCAGTTTGAAGTTTAACCAGATTGCTTAAATCCATTATTAATCGTTGCAATTCTTCTCCGCTATGAAATGCAATATTTAGTAGTTTTCGATGTTTTTCTCCTAAATCTTCGCTACCCTGTCCATGCAGCACCAAGTCTAGAAAACCGATAATACTCGTCAGTGGATTTTTGAGATCATGCGATATTGTATGGAAAAATTCATTTTTAAAACGATCTAAAATCTGCTGGTCAGTCACGTCCTCTATTAAACAAATAACCATATCAAAATTATTTTTCTTATCCTGAACTAACGTTGCTTTAATTAATAAATACTGATCCAAACCATCTACTTGTAGTGACACCTGTTCAATTATATTGACTTTATTCTTAACAGTTTTAAAAATGACACTCATTAAGGGTTCACTTAGATTTTTATTCTCGACCAGTTCGCCAATCGGAATATTTTGTAGAGCAACTTTTTTACCAGATTTAATATTTAAAAGTTTTTTTGCATTATTATTAATTTCAATGACTCTACCTTCAAAATCTGTTACAAGGGTACCTTCAACAACATTTTCAATAATCAATTTGGATTTTAATGTTTCAGCTTGAAGCTCGTTTGATCTTGCCTTTAGTTCCTTTGTTCGATCTTCAATCATTTCTTCCAGTTTTAAACTATACTGCTTATTTTTCTGATAATGATACTTAATGGATGATATCAACTGGTTTAAAAACATCTTGAGTCTTTCTATCTCATCATTTTCCGCATGAAGAAAAACATCACATTCAAAACAGGGGAAACTCATGGGATTTATCTTTTCAAGATTTTTTACATTAAAGTATTTTTCCCAGCAGTTATAGGTCAGATTATCGTAGTTTTCACAATTTACATTCTCGCACTTCTTTACATTCCAACACTTTACTTTTCGTCTGAGCGGTATTGGGCGTATTAAATTAGGACTTGCATGGGTATTCTTATTGACGTACTCACTTATCTCAAGTATTGGATCCACAATCTGCTTACTTAAATAATAAGCCGTAACAACAAGAATCAGTCCTCCAAACATAAACAAGGACAAAAAGGAAATTTTAATATCAGCTTGAGTTGTTGTTAATACATCTCGTGTTGTTGGTCTTTTAATTCTAGCTAGCAAGTAACCAAGGTTTATATTCCCGACATATATGGGCATACAGAACAATTGCTCCTTATTCCCATATGGCACAAAATAATAAGTGGATGTTCTGCTATTGTAAGAGTTTATTCCTCTAATTATTTCTTCTGGTATCTTGTTTCCAATAAAATCCTTGTCCGCATGAGCCACAACGATAAAATTATGATCAGCGAAGTAGATGGATCTAACAAATTTCTCATTACGAATCCAAGATCGGATTTTTGCACTAAGGGTATCATTGTCCTTAACAAGGATTTCATAACTACTTTCAGCAGCAAACTTTACTAACAAGTGTGCATTTGCATTTTCTATACGTTTTGCAGAAAAAAAACTGATAATTATGATAGAAATGATACTGGTTAAGAAAATTATAACCGTAAAAATGAGCGGAACTTTTATTTTTATGCTTAGGCTTTTCATATTTTTACAACTGATTTAAACATACGATACCCTCGTTAACCCCATATAGCAACACGCTAAAACATTTATTTATTAAAGATTTTCCGCCCGCCCCCTAAAAGAAAAATGAAATATCCCTTAAAATCTATTTTACAATAAAAAATATCATTGTTAAAATGCTATTTAACTGAATTTCTGTTCCCCAGTAGCTCAGTCGGTAGAGCAGCTGGCTGTTAACCAGCTTGTCCGTGGTTCGAGTCCGCGCTGGGGAGCCATTTCAGATGATTTGCACTTTCATATAACAACTCTCCAAGCTGAGACCATGTAATAATTAATGTTCCATCCTGGATCTACTCCAGTAATGGGGGAATCTGCAAAAATTAACTGCATAATACTTTAACCCACATTTTGTAATTTCCAAAGTTTCATACTAATCCCTTAATAAGGAACGAATTTAGGGATTGCATCGAACGACAGAGAGAGTAAACCATAAGCACGTCTAACAAGCATCTTCATTTTATTATGGAACCCTTCCGTAATTCCGTTACTTTTGCTGAATCTCCACATTCTTACCACCTCCTCACTCCAACTATCTAAAGTATTCCCCAATGTAACCATAGAATCCAACATAGATTCTTTTAATTGTTTTATATATTTTAGGAAAACAGGAATTAGATTTTTACATTGTTTGGCTGTTCGATGTTTAATGAGTAATAACCGACACAGTTTTTGTTTAAATAAATAAACTGCTTTTAATTCAGGGTACTGCTTAAAATACTTTTCTATCTTTTGTTTTTGCTCCTTGGTTAGATTCTTTTCATGCCTTCTAATTAGGGAAAGCAACCCTCTGTTCTTTGAACCTACTGGGTCTAAGTCTTTCCAGAATTTAAGAAAATGGATATTTATAAGTCGGATCACATGAAATCGATCCGACACAATTTTGGCATTTGGAAAGTATTTTTCAACTATCGATCGATATGTTTGGGATAAATCAATGACGACTACCTTAACCTTATCTCGATGTTCTAGCTTCCTTAAATAAACTTCTAGTGCTTTTTCACTACGTCCAAGCACTACATCAAATACTTTGTTCCGAGAGAGATCACAAAAGGTTGTTGCATATCCCTTTTTCTTTGTAAAAAAATGTTCATCAATACCTAATACCTTAGGACATTGGTAACCAGACCTCTGTTTTGATTTAATTAGGAGCTCTTCTAAAAAATATCGATATGCTGTCGCTTCTCCAATATCATAATCTTTCGCAATATCTTTTTTGGTAACTCCTCTAAAAGCTTGATGTGCAATCTGTTTTCTAAATGCTTCCGTTTTATTGTTATGAGGGAGTATCCCATCAAACCGCTCCCAAAAGAACTTCCCACATTCTAGACATTTAAACTTTCGTGCCTCTATTTTTAAAAATACTTCTCGGAATGAAATATTTTCATGTCGGATTTGTCGTTCCTTAAAATCTTTTATATGAAGTCTTTTTGATTGGCAATGGATACAAACCCTCTCTTTCTTGCTTCTTGCATATATATGTAATGGATTTACACCCTCGACTTTCACTAATTCTATCCATGGTAAATTTATTAGTTGTTCTGCTATTATTTCCATTAGGGAATCTCCTTTCAATATTTAGTCGGAAGAATATGTTGTTTTGATTGATGCAAGACGAGACAATAAAGACTCAGCATCAAAGACAAAATAAGTTCTGAACACCCGCACCCCATTTTCAATTATTAGTTATTAACCACCCTAGCCTTTTGAATAAGTATTTATACTTGTCTTATTTACCAGCAATTTAATCATACAGTTCGGTATTAATTGACTACTAATAATATGAATATATTTGATGAATTTTACGGGAATTATTGATATAAAAAGTTCTTCGATTTAACTCATATTAAGTCTATTTTGTCTAAATTTTAGTCGATTTAAGTGACTTTTTCTTTGATTTAGCGATACTTAAGGTTCTTCATCATACACATAGGATGCAGCGGGGGATACTACTTGAAATATGAGTTCTTTAATGTGAGGGTATTCTTCAATTTCCTGTCTCAATCCAGTCGTATCAAATTCTGAGGTTATGGGGTTTTCTCCATAAGGTGTAACTTGAGCAATAAATCTATTAGATTCACATAACTTTTGGATAAATTGAAGTGTTGTCTCAGTGCTGTTATAGTTTTCCTTATAAAAAGATGCTTTACTATCAGTAGATTTATTCCATTTTGTAGTTTTTGCAGCTTCAACACCAACTCTGTAAGTTACTTGAGGAGAATCACCCAAATATGAATGCCAGTTAATATAGACTTCAGGTTCATTATCGTTAAATCTAATAACTAAATAAATATTGTCACCATACTTTCCTACACCCGAACTACTTTTTAATGAAAAACTTACTTCTTTTTTATCAGTTAAGGGGTCTACCTCACTTGTTGCTGCCCACTCGCTTTGTGGTAAAAATACAGATGAGTGTTCATTTAATAATAGATTTTCCAGCCAATCTGGCGTTGAATATTGTGATAATTCATTTATTTCATAATAGCTATTATCATAGAATATTGTAGAATAATGCACATACTCATCAGCACCAAATTTATTCTCTAAAATATATTTTTTTATTTCAGCAATATTACCTTTTTTGTCATAATTATGTATTTGTTTTTCCTTTGGTAACTCATTATTTTTTAAGTATATAACTTCAACGCTTTTATCGTTGTCATCCCCCAATTCTTCAATAAATATTTCTTCTAAGCTTTTAGACACCAGTTGAGGCATAATTACTGCGAGTTGAAATAAGTTTAGTGATTCTTTAAAGGTTTTAAGAACTAAAGATTTATTAACCTCATAACTAATATATGTTTCAATGACTTTATCATTTTTATATTTTGCGTTGATAATCCGTTTGTACGGTAAAGGTAATCCGTCTTCATATTCTTGAATTTTTCTCGTAATTGGCAGATTTTTTGAATTAAAAATTGTAGTCTCGTCTAGATATAACTTATCTCCTAAAAACATTGTTCCCCTTTTTTCATTTTTTTTATAGCTGTACCTTGTAATTGAGCTTACATCTCCTGTTTCAGAAAAATCCTTTATCTCTATCAGCCTATTTTTTTCATCATATTTATTTCTAGATAAACTATTAGTTAACTTTTTACTATCAATCCCCTTAATCTCTATAGGATAGTTTTGATAGTATTTGCAGCTTATGGAATAGGTAAAATCATCATTTTGCGAGATAGTTACAGAAATAGTATTACCAATACTATCGAACTCATACTTTGCTTCATATAATTTGGTTTCTGCTAATAAATCATAAATACTTACTATTTGAGTTTTATTTTTTCCCCAATCATACTTAATATCAATCAATTGATTAGGTTTATCACTCCATGAATATGTTTTTTTAGGAGTAAAACCCATATTTAACCACTGCCAAACATCTTCGGCTGGAGAGGCTATTGAGGGATAAATAATGGATTCAATTAATTTTCCATCTTCATATTTATTAAAAATACCAGAATCACTTCCAATATTATGTGAAGGAGAAAAATTATATATACTGTTTCCAGAAATATCAAAAAATTGTTCATGAATCAAAGATTTTGAATCCTCAACAATCTCACCAAAAGATTCTTTCAATTCTATTTCATATGTTTTGATACTTTTTATGTTATTAGTGAAAATATTTGCACAGAAACTAATAGTTAAAATAAACAATATAAATATTAATTTATTCATACCACAACTATACAACTATAGATAATTCAAAAGCAATAAGTATTTTCTTATCTATAAAACAATCATTTTTTCAAAAAAAGTAGTTAGATAACTAGCCGTTTTTTAACTTGCTAGTTTTATTTTAGATATAAATATGTTATTGTTTGTTTCGATGATTTTGGTTCTAACGTCTTCTATGTAGGGGAGCCATGAACCACTCGTTATTACTTGGGTTCAGATGAGGAATTTCTGACTAAAATAAGAGCATTAAATCAGAAAAATGTTACGATTGCCGGATTACTTGTCTTTGGAACGGAAGATTCAATAGCAACAGAGTTTAGTGATTTTAAAGTTGATTATTTGGAGATATTTGGAGATTCATATTCTGATGCCCCACGACGTTACGAATTTCGATTGTCTGATTATCCCAATGTATTTCAATATTTTTTTGCGATTTATGAGAGGATTATAAAAAAAATCGACATCCCCTTTAAGTTGAATGGAGCTTTCAGAGATGAGAATCAACCACAAGTAAAAGCTATACGTGAAGCATTGGGAAATCTGTTAATTCATTCAGACTATTTTTCAACGATGAAGCCACGTATTCGGGTATTTACGAATAGGATAGAATTCCTGAACCCCGGTGCATTGCCTAAACCTTATCAGGAACTACAGGCCGGTGATATTAGTTTGCCTCGAAATCCATTAATTACCAAAATGTTTCGTGTTATTGATTTAGCAGAGAATGCAGGCTATGGTTTTGATAAAATGATTCATGGTTGGTTAAATCATTATAAAGAAACACCGGTAATCACTAATGGTATCGATCACTATAAAATTGAGTTCTACTTTGATATCTCTGAAAAAGGTGGTCAGATAGGTGGTCAGATAGGTGGTCAGATAGGTGGTCAAATCAATCTTACTGATAGGCAACTAGAAGTTCTTGAAATAATAAAAAACAACGCTAAAGTGAGCCGTAAAGAAATTTCAGAAAAAGTAGGTATTAATGAATCTGCAATACAAAAACATATTGATATGCTCAAAGAAAAAGGTATATTGGCCAGAATTGGTAAAACTAGAGGTTATTGGGAGATAACTAAAACTTGAGGTCGCAATTTGCGACCTCAAATTAAGAAATTTGTGATGTCAAAATGGCACCGCAAATCTTCCTCTTAAATCTAGGTATTCTCCTATGCTTTTACCGAACAATGGGTAATATTTAAAAAAAACTCTTCTTTAAGCGGTATGGAGTTGGTTAGTTATCGATAGTTCTATCAATAACTGTCTGGCATATGCCTTAGTCATTTTCAAACATTATACTCAATTTCTTATTTACATAAGTTCTTTATTATTCAGATGATTTTATGCCTCTTAATTATGACTTTCATATTCGGTAAAATGGTCTAGAACATCGTTTAAAAAATATAATGTATAACTATGATAATTACTGTAATCATCATTATCATATGTTAATACTTCATAATTTCCGCTTTTATATCTTGAATCTGGATATCCTAATATTCTACGTACTTTAAAATCAGACATTCCCTTCTTTACTTGCCTTATATTTTGTTCAAGTGTTGGAATATACACGGATTTGTATGTAAAACTTATTTCGCATCCTAAAAATATCGAACTGTATTTCCCCGTATACATAAAACCAGATTCAGCATTTAAAAATATATCTGGATGAATTTGTATAATATAACATAGCTGTCCGGTAGTTTTATAAGAAAGAAAAAAAGAGACCT
>Ga0154585_1004_pt2 | contig 35159 bp, 36 predicted proteins | sample RifGroF2_FD_116014 | JGI IMG/M metagenome (GOLD analysis project Ga0154585, IMG submission 116014) | Candidatus Margulisbacteria bacterium GWF2_35_9 | reverse complement strand
CTGTGGATAAGTCATGGATAATTATTTGAAAATCTAGTTCCATGGGAATTCGACCCATATATCCCTATTAATATTTTGCCCAATAAAATCGATTTTCTCATTCGATTTTCCCTTATCTAAAAGAATGGCCCAATGGTAATTGTCAGAAATTTGTTTAAGCAAGTCATTGATTAAATTGAATGTAGCCCCTGTATCAAGGATATCATCAACAACCAAAGCATTTTTAAAGTGAATATCTTTTGGAAAATATAGAACCTTGGGGCTAATTAATTGTTTATCAGCATAAAGCTGTGTGTTAATAGTGTATACTTTTTTAATATCAAGTTTATAAGATAGCTGTCCTGCTAGAAATAATCCACCTCGGACAATACCGATAATTGCATCAAATTTAATATTAGAATCATGAATATTTTGAATAATTTTATTTGTTAATTTATCAAAATCAGTCCAAGTGAGTTTTTTGTTTTCTTCTGTTACCATTGTTTCCTCGTTAGCTCTATTTTGACAGGCGCTTTGATTCATTCATTATATATAATGGGGGTTATGATGGCAACAAATCATTCGTAAGGTGGTATAATTAGACCATGAAAGAAGCAAGGTATTACAGTGTATTAGAGAATAAACGTGTTCAATGTGAGCTATGTTTGAATCATTGCCGAATTGGTGATGGTCAAAAAGGCTATTGTCAGATAAGAGTCAACAAAACAGGTAAATTATGGACCGAAACATTCAATAAGTACTCTTCAATTGCGATTGATCCCATAGAAAAAAAACCGCTGTATCATTTTTATCCTGGACATAACATATTATCATTGGGTTCTATCGGTTGTAATTTCCGTTGCAAGCACTGCCAGAATTGGGAAATATCACAACCGCAGCGATCTACAATTATAAGGCCCTTAGAACAAGTTGACCCTCTTCATATTGTAGATATGACCATAAAAAATGGACTGAAATTAGTTGCTTTTACATATAATGAACCGCTAATAAATAGTGAGACAATCTTTGAGGCTGCTAAGGTGCTGAAGGCGAAAAACATTAAAATAGTACTTGTGACGAATGGATTTGTTAATTTGGAGGTGCTCAAAGATTTTGGTGAGTTAATTGATGCATACAGCATTGATCTAAAGGCGTTTACAAAGTCTAAATATAGAGAACTGACAGGGGTAGATGCGTTTGAAACAGTAAAGAATAATATCGAGTTTCTTGTTGCAGAAAAAAGACATGTTGAATTAGTAACAAATTTAGTGACGGATATAAATGATGATGAGAAGCAAATAGAAGAAGCTGCAACATGGATATTTAAATTAAATCCCAATATCCCTTGGCATATATCCATGTTTAGACCGATGCTTGATTACAAACAAAAAACCCCAATTAGCAATACGTTTTTTGAAAAGGCGATTTTGATTGCAAAAATAGTCGGACTTAAAAATGTCTATGGGCGCTATGAAGATATTACGCAGTGTCAGAACTGTAAAAATATATTGGTGGCTCGAAGAGGGTTTTCAGTACTAGAAAATAACTTAGATGGAATTAGATGTAAAATATGCAAGCAAAGTGTGCCATGTTTGTTGAATTAAGAGTTTAAAAAGATATATATAGATATAAGTAGAAAGAAGGATAAAAATGAGTAAAAAAACAGTAATTGCAATTGATGGCCCTGCTGCTTCGGGTAAAAGTACAGTTGCTAGGTTATTAGCCGATAAACTTAAATTTTCATATATCAATACGGGAGTTATGTATCGAGCCATTACTTATAAATGTTTAATAAAAAATATTAATGTCGAGGAAATGAGCCGAATAGAGCAGATAACAACTATGACAAAGTTTACAATTGTTCGTAATCAGATACTGGTAGATGGAGAGGATTTGTCTGATAAAGTAGCCTTGCAAGAAGTTGCTGCAAATGTGTCAGCTTTCTCAAAAATTCCACAGTTACGAGATGTTCTTATATGTAAACAGCGAGAATTGGCAAAAAAACATTCGGTGATCATGGATGGAAGAGATATTGGAACAGTAGTTTTTCCCAGTGCTACGTACAAATTTTATTTAGATGCCTCAGTGGAAATAAGAGCAAAGAGACGGTATTTGGAGTTATTAGAAAAAATTCCATCGGAAAATGTAACACTAGAAGATATTAAGAAGGAATTAAAGGAAAGAGATAAAAGTGACCGAGAAAGAATTATTTCCCCGCTGTCGATAGCTGATGATGCGATTGTTATTGATACATCAAAAATATCAATAGATGAAATGGTTATTAAGCTTTATAATATAGTTTCTGAGAAATAGAAGGGACATATATATGTTTGGCAAATTTTTTAAGGTTATTAATAAATTATTAAAAAAGGACAAAGTAGCATATACTCGAAATAATTTTTTTACAGGGCTGGTTGTAATTTTACCTTCGATTATTACAATTTGGATTATTATTTTTATTTTTAGATTATTTGGATCACCAAGCGGTCGGTTTATTAATCTTTTTCTCAGAGGAAAGCTAAACGAATTTTCAGAAGTAATTTTAGGCTTTTTGGTTGCGATTGCCCTCATTACCACGATTGGTTATTTTGCAAAAATGGCATTTATAAAATCTGCAGCAAGGTACTTTGAGAAGTATTTTACGTCCTTACCATTTGTTAACATGGTTTATACGACAACAAAAACAATAATACAATCGGTGACAACAGATAATAAATCTTTTAGAAGTGTTGTATTGATTGAATTTCCAAGGAAAGGTATTTATTCATTAGGGTTTATTACAAAAGAAAGTTTTCCAGATTTAACAAAAGGAAGACAGGAATTTGTTTCGCTTTTTGTTCCGACAACACCAAATCCCACATCCGGGTTTTTTCTGATGATGCCTAAAAAGGATGTTCAAGTACTCAGTATATCAATTGAAGAGGGTCTCAAGCTAATTGTGTCTGCGGGAGTAATTTCCCCAAACGATGATGTTTTACAACCTCAAACTGAACCGCAATAAGCTGTAAAAAATAAATTCGTTTAAAAAATAAAAAATAGGGCATACTTCCTTATAGGCATGTAAGGAAAGGGGTCATATTGTGATTGTTTTTTTATTTTTTGTGTTTCTAGTGGTGATAGGTATCAGTATTTTTATTCTGATTCATCAAAAAATAAAAGAGCCTATATCTACAGGGAATATTAATATTGTTATCGAAAATAAACAAATAAAAAAAGAAAAAACCTCAGATAGAGCTGAAATAATAAAAGAAGCAGAAGCACTATTTTATACACTTCAGAAAAAATACTTGTATTCTCCGCTACCGTTCAAAACACTTGGCGATTTTTATGTTGGGAAAGAGCTTAATGATAAAGCAATTGAGAAGTACAGTCAGATGATTAAGTATTTAAATTCAGATTTAAATATGGATAAGCTACAGGACGTTGTTTCTTTTTTAAAGGAACAAGGGGTTGAGACAAAAGCTAACGAGATCGAGCAATATTACGAAAAAGGAAAATAAAAAATGGAACAGATTAATAATCAAATCCAATCAAACTCGATAAGCAATAGTGCTGAAACGGGTGATTTATTTAATGAAATTGATTCTCTATTAAGTGGATTAGAACGCTTAACGGAGGGTGCTTCCAAAAACAATATTAATATCAATATGAATAATGCAATTATAAGTGAGGACAAAGTCATCGAAGATGAGGTTATTTATAAAGAAAGTAATAGTTTTGTTGAAAATGGAACTAAGTATATAGAGTCACTAGAGCAGGACAGAATGATGAAAGTGAAGCAGAAGCAAATCCTTGTGAAGTTAGGTCAAGATAGAATAAATGCTGCAATGGAAGGGAAATCCTATTCCAGAAATCTGGATGAAGGGGTTATGTTAAATACGACGAAGAAAGACATCAAAGATAGTTCATTAGAAGAGAATAAACTGGATGCTAAAACTGTTATGAAAAAAGAAAATATTGAAGATATTATAGATGTTTCGGAAGATTTGAATGAAGAATTTATTAAAAAAGATCAAGAAAAGAATTTTGATAAGAAGGATGATTTTACGAATAATGGCATAAAGAGAAAAAAAGAATCAGGCGATAAGGATGCTCATGAAGAGAAATCAAATCAGGAAGAAAAAGATTATGAAATAGAAGAAGATGAAATAATAGAAATAGAATTAACAGATGATGATAATTCATTTATTAAGGCATTTCATAATGTTTCAGATTTGGAGAATATTATCAATATCGGGGAAGAGATTAAGAAAGAGGTAATAAAGACAAGTAATGAACGATATATGTATAATTACCTCGGAAATCATTTGCAGCAACAAGCGAAGATTATGAAAATTCAAGACATAAAAAATCGTAAAGGCAATACGAAAACTCAAAATATTCAAAAACTGAGAAAACGATTCAACCATGGTCGAGAAGATGTGGTGGTTGAACCAATACCTAAGAAATATGAAAAGCTGGAAGTAAAAACAAATGTTCAGCCACTAGACATAATACAAGATAAAATAATTGAAGCAGTTGAGACATTTTTTCTACAAATGAAAGCATTTTTCTTTAATCTAAAAATTCGAACGGATGATGGTAGCAAGAAAAAAAATCAATTAAATGAGCTCAAGAAAAAAATAAATGAACTTCAGAGCGAATTGGATCGAAAAGAAAAAGAGCGAATTAATGAAATAAAAGAAAGCAAGCAGAATATAAAGAAAATTAAGAAATTAATTAGCGAAGTTGACTGGAAAAAATAGAAACGGGGTTTAATGAATGGGAAGTAATAACCTTCAGATAAATCAAATAGCGTTAAATAATCAATCCGATGAAGTTGCAATATTAAACGAAGATACCCTGTTTAGCGAACTTGATACGATTTTTAACAATTTACAAGACCTTATACCTGGTCAAAACAATAAGCAAAAAGCGCTAAATTTTAACTCTCAATCAAATGTGAATGAAATGAAGTCTTTTGAGGAAGAAGTGCTATATGTTGAAAATAAGGATATCGTTAAAGATAAGACAGAGTATCTTGCCAACTTGGAGCTAGATCGAATTCAAAAACTGAGACAGAAAGAATTGTTAGTAAAAATTGGACAAGAACGCTTATCCGCAATGAATGAAGGGAAAGAGTATACCCGAGGAATGGATGAAGGGGTGTTGCTTAATACCAATAAGAAGGACCACATGAAGGTAGTGGATAAAGAAGAGTCAGCTCAAAGTGCAATGAAAGAAGAGTCAATTGGGGATATTGTTAGTGTATCGGAAGAATTAAATGAAGAGTTTATTAATAATAATCGAACATTCATGTCGCAATCACAATCAGACGAACTTGATAAAAAGGAAAAAAAGGATTCAAAGAAAGTCAATAAGAACGAAAAGCAACATCAGTTAGAAGAGGATGAGTTTCTACTCGTCACGTTAACAGGAGATGAGAAAAACTTTATTAGCAAATTTAACAGCCAAATAAATGAAATAGAGAATAATTCTAAACATAATAATCAACAAGAACCTAACAAAGAAGAAATCACAGAAGATACCCTTCTAGCACAAATTGAAAGAAGAATAAGTCGAATTGCTCCGGTGATCGATCGTAAAGGTCCTCGATTAAAGCCATCTCTCCAGAAAACAAAAGCAATAAGTAATTTGCGAAAAAAGTTTAATAAAAATCACTAGATACTAATCCAATCCAATAAATAGATTAAAAAATCGTTCTTGATTAACTTTGTAGAATCAATTATAGTTATGCTACCGTAAATCAATGGTGTGTTATGGTTAATACGGTTGTCCCGTTTCTGATTATTTGTAATATCGTATGCATAACATTAATTCTAGGAGGAGAAAATGAAAGAATATAAAATAGCGGTTATTCCTGGCGATGGAACTGGTCCAGAGGTTGTTTCAGAGGGTATTAAAGTTTTAAATGCAGCCGGTAAAAAATTTCATATCAAATTTAAATATGATCAATTTGATTTAGGTGGAGATCGCTACTTGAAAACAGGAACAATTCTTTTAGATGAAGAAGTTGAAAAACTCAAAACCTATAAAGCAATATTTCTTGGTGCCATCGGGCATCCAGACGTAAAGCCAGGAATACTTGAAAAGGGTATTCTGCTAAGACTTCGATTTGAAATGGACCAGTATGTTAATTTAAGACCGATAAAATTATATGAAGGAGTTGAAACTCCGATAAAAAATAAAGGTCCTAAGGAAATTGATTTTGTTGTAATTAGAGAAAACACAGAGGGGCTTTATGCTGGAGCTGGCGGAGTACTTAAGAAGAATACTCCAGATGAAGTTGCAATTCAGGAGTCAATCAATACGCGTAAAGGCGTTGAGCGTTGTATCCGTTATGCGTTTGAATATGCCAAAAATAATGGAAGAAAAAAAGTAACACTAGTTGGAAAAACAAATGTATTAACATTTGCCTTTGATTTGTGGCAACGAGCATTTAACGAAGTAGCCACTGAATATCCCGGGATCACAGGTGATTATGCCCATGTGGATGCAACGACAATGTGGTTTGTAAAAAACCCAGAATGGTTTGATGTTATTGTTACAGATAATATGTTTGGAGATATCATTACAGACTTAGGCGCAATGATCCAAGGTGGAATGGGAGTTGCAGCCGGTGGGAACATCAATCCCGTAGGGGCTTCAATGTTTGAACCAATCGGTGGAAGTGCTCCCAAGTATACTGGAATGAATGTGATAAATCCTCTTGCAGCTATATTGGCCACACAGATGATGATGGATCATCTTGGAGAGCCGGAAATGGCTGATTGTATTGAAAAAGCAGTAAAGGCTACAATTAAGCAAATGGAAAGTATGTCAGCTGGGAAAATGGGATATTCAACTACTGAAATTGGTGATTTAGTAGTTAAAAACATAGTATAAATAATAAAACAGCCTCATGAGTAATTCATGAGGCTGTTTTCAAATCCCCTAAAAAATTAGATAGAAAAATGTCGAACTAAGAGTTTCGTAAATTTATTATTTAATATATGGCTGGTTTTATAAGCGAAAATTTTTCCTTGAACAAAGTACCCAGATGAATATAAATCCCCTAATAGGTCTAATATTTTATGCCGTACAGCTTCATTATTAAATCGAGGGGTAGAAATATAATTCTCTGCATTGTAAACAAGTGCATTTTCCATAGTTGCGCCCAGCGCTAAACCTGCAGCATGTAGCTTTTCAACGTCATTAATGTTTCCAAACGTACGATTGGGGTTGATCGAGTGAATAAAATCGGAACGTTTTGAAAATATATAGTTCTGAGTGCCAATGGGAGTGTTTGGAAAATTGATGGTGTAATTTATATATAAATGACGATGAGGTAGTGCAAAAAAGAAAGAGTCATTGTGAGTGAAATGAATTGGATGGGTAATGACTAAGGTTTTTATCTCTTTCGTAATCTTTCGTAACTTGTGTTGTTCAATAATTTCTAGTAATTCTCTGCCACTTCCATCCATTATCGGAATTTCTTCTCCTTCAATAACAATATAAAGAGCAGAGATTTTAAGAAACCATAAAACCGCACATAAATGTTCAATGGTCTTAATCCACACGCCATTCTTTTCTAAATTCGTTCCAAGATTAAGTGGTTTAATATATTTAAGTTTCAAAGGAATTTCTACATGTGTTGCACATGATCGGAAAACGATTCCAGGCGTATTTTTTGGCTCGAAGGTGATTTTTACCTTTTTTCCTGAGTGAATGCCTGTTCCTTCAATAGAAAAGCTATTGTTGACGGTGTAAACCATGTTTGCGCTAAAGGATATTGTGCCAGGAAACCCCAATGCTGAACGTCATTTTGTTCTGGGTATTATTGCCAATATCCGCCAGATATACATTCAACAGCATGTCGTCCATCACTTTTAATCTAACTCCGGATGATAAAACCCAAGTATCTTCCGATCCAATTAAATCACCAATAACAGTTAAATATTGGCTCATCAGCATTTCCACCCCGAACATGACCGTTGAACTAATCTTCCCTGCTAAGATATTGGATTTAAACCCAAGGTGACCAGCAAGTTTATTGGGAAATTTCTTGCTAAGCACGAGATAAAGATCCGTATTTGTGTGGGAAGACAGATTTGTCATTCCAGCGGCTAAACCGAGTGGATATTCAGACTTATCGCTAAGCATATAATATTTTGCGCTGATAAATACACCTTCTTTTATATTATTACCGATAAACCCAAGTTCAACCCCATCAAAAATTCCAAGATTGGCAAAGTAGTTAATTTGATGATGGCTTCCGTTTGACAATGCCTGTTGTAATAATTCCCAATTAAGACCAAAATCGAATTCTTTGTATTTAATGGATGTTGCAGCTGGCATATTTATTAGCCCGTTGGTTCCCAGTAAAGATGGTGCTCCAAATAGAATTGGAAGCAATAGTAAAAGAATAAGTGTTTTTTTCATGATAAATTAATCCTCCTTGCGAATTTGTTTTTTTAACCAGTTGTTTAAAAATGCCTGTTTTTTGAATTCTTCTTTGTGTTTTCGAGCTGGAAATCCAGAAACGATTTCTCCATCGGATGTATTTTTAGAAACACCAGCTCTTGCCATAACCACAACCCCGTTCCCCACAGTGCAATGCCCAGTGGCACCGCTTTGACCTCCCCACATATTGTGATTGCCGATTATTGTGCTGCCCGCGATTGCTGTACTACTAGAAAAGACATTATGTTTACCAATAATACAGTTATGAGCAATCTGACATAGATTATCAATTTTTGTACCATCTCCGATTATAGTATCTTGAATTGCACCTCGATCGATACAGCTGTTTGCACCGATTTCAACATCATTGCCAATAATAACTTTGCTGATTTGAGGGACTTTATCCCACTCTTTTTTTTCATTCATTTCAAAACCGAAACCGTCAGCGCCAAGGACAACACCCGAATGAAGAATAGACCGACAACCAACTTGTGAATTATCATAAAGCGTAACATTTGGATAAATAACCGTATTCTCACCAATAACGACATTGTCTCCAATGGAAACATTACTGTATATAATTACGTTATTGCCGATGACCGTATTTGATCCGATTTTAACGAAGTCATCAATAAAGACATCTTTCCCAATTTTTGCATCTTTGCTAATAGATGAAAGTTTAGAGATTCCTTTCTTGGTTTCTTTAATTTCAAACAACGACACAAGTTTTGAAAAAATTTTACGTGGATTTTCAACAAGTATCATATGTTTAGCATTTAAATCAGCCGTAAAACTAATAATCGCTTTTGCTTTGGTTTGTTTTGCATCGGTTAAATAATGTTTATCGAGCAGAATCGTCAGGTCATCTTTGGTTGCTGTTTGGATACTTCGAATCTGAAGAACGTCGGTATCGTCACCTATAAGTTTGCCATTAATAGCGTTTGCAATGAATGATAATTTCATATATATAAGGTTAAAGTAACTTGATTAAAGATGCAAGTGGAGCTATTGATTATTTAGCTTGCTTAGAACTAGGCTAGTTAAATCCATTCCACCAATAACGACTACTTGTTTATCCAACACAACATCAATTCTAAGTTGTTTAGAAATCTTATTTGTTGCATCTACAATGTCCTTTTCAATTTTTTGAGATAATTCTTGATTTAATTGAAAGAGAGCCTCTTTTTGTGGTTGTAACTCTTGTTCAAGATCTTCTTTTAGTTGAAGCAATTCCTCTTCGGTTTTGTTTTCGGTTTTGGCTTTTTCAAGTTCTTCTTGTTTTAGCATTAAAACATCCTGAAATTCTTTTTGTTTTTTTGCTAAATCGGACTGAGCAGTTATGGCTCGGTTATATTGTTTAAGAATGAGTTGTGAATCAATATACCCAATAGAATCACAAAATGAGGCAGTAAATAGAACGAGTAGTAAAATAATTGTTTTCTTCATAGCTAATCTCCTTTTTTAAAATGAATTTTCAATATTAAAGTGAATAACTCCTTCACTACTATCAAGATTTTCATTGTATGGATTACCGTCACCCCAAGCATAATCAAACCGTAATGGGCCGATGGGTGTTGTTATTTTAAATCCGATACCTTTTCCGGTACGAATATTGTGTCCAGAGTTGTTGGTTCCGTAATAGGTAGTACATTCTGCATAACCTTTTCGAATAAAACCGGCATCATAAAAGGCATAAACCTGAACAATATCAGAAACATTATAACGAAGTTCAACGGTACCCAAACCTCTCATGCCACCAATTGCAAAAGGATAACCATCTTTATATCCACGAACGGTTGTTGCACCACCGGCAAAATAACGTTCAGTATCAAAGATTGTCCCAAAAGAAACATCACCTAGAAACTTAAACCCAAGTGCTAAATTATCAGCAACAGGGAAATACTTAAATGTACGACCTTTAATTTTAAGAAACTCAACGGTGGCTCCAAGTAGTTCAAGAGAGGTATTGGCCTTGAGAGAAATAAATTCACCGGATGAAGGGTTAAAAATATAATCTCTTGTATCATAGTTGATTCCAGCACCAATACTTCGAATGCGATATGGAGAAATACTTGAATCATCTGGTTTGACGTTATTTAACTGAGCAGTCCAGAAGCCACTGATCTCGTCTGTAAACGGTTTTCCCATGGTAATCTCTCCACCGGAACTTAATGCTTCAAGGCTAGAAGATTGATTGTATAGAGGAGTGGAAGGAAGGGATCCTAATCCAGAATCATCAATTTGCCCATCCGTGTTCCATAGCCTGAACGTTAGTGACGTTTTGTCTGGGTAGAACCAAGGATTATTATAGGTGAATTCATAGGTTAACTGTTTTTCGCCCCATTGTGCTTTGGTTGACATATTGTAACCTTCACCAAGGAAATTATTGAATCCTAGCTGGAGGAATCCAAAGAAACCGGAAGAAGAACTAATGCCGCCTCCAAATTGTAATGATCCAGATTTTTTCTCTTTCAGATTGATAACGACGACAACGTTGTCTGGGTCAATTCCAGCCATTGGTGGTTCAATATTAATTGCTTCGATGTACCCGGTATTGTGAAGATTTTGAATGTCTTTCTGAAGGGTGTGGATGTTGAAAGCATCACCCGGTTTTGTTTTCATTTCTCTGGTAAGAACATATTCTTTTGTAAAGGAAAGACCCTTAAAAAAGATATCTTCAACGAGGCCTTCTTTGATAACAAACGTTAGAATGTTATCATCTTGGGGTTCGAGAATTTCTTTGATACTCATCAAAACATAACCTCGTTCGTGATAAAATTTGGTTAAGGTCTGAATATCGGTTCTCAATTTTTTGAAATTAAGGGTTTCTCCCTGTTTGGTATTGAAGCTGGCGAGAATTTCACTTGTATCAAATGCATGTAACCCCACAAAGTATATTGTATTAACCACGGAATTTTCTTTAACCGTAAATATTATATTTAGTTTATCCTTATTAACATTTACTGTTTCTGCAGAGATATTATCGTTGAAAAAACCCATCTCATAGATAGTATCAATATCGTTTACAACATTATCGGTCGAGAAAGATTCTCCACCTTTTGAATTTAATAACGATAGAATACTTTCTTTCGGTATATTTTTATTTCCAGAGATGATGATTTCATTAATAGTATTTGAGAATAGAAAAGAAAATAATAATAAAATAAGTGCGGTTTTAATTGAATTCATGTAAGTTCCCCTTAATCGCTAATTTTGAGACACATTTTAACATAAATTAGATGAGTTGTCCCTCAAATTAAATTGATTTAACGTTAGAATAATTGCCCTAAGGCAAAGTGAAGAACGAAGCGATTGTTCTCCCCAAAAGCAAAATCAAATCGAAGCGGTGCGATTGGGGTAAAGATGCGAATTCCGGCACCGTAGCCAAATTTTAAATCGGATAAATTGATTTGATTATCACTTGCAAACCCGTAATCTGCAAAAAGAGCACCTTGGAGCCATGAAGTGAAGAGAACGCGGTATTCCATATTAAATAAGATCTTTCGATTTCCTAAAATAGCGCTCGAAATATTGGCATAGGATTCATCATAACCTCTTAGTGTATACGCTCCTCCAACAAGAAATTTGTCTTGTTCAAAAAGTTGCTGAACCTGAGTATTGTATAAAACATAACCAGTGGAGAAGTGAAAGGCGAGAACATCGGATTTGTATATATTGTAAAACACCGAATAGTCAAAATTATATTTTACATAATCAATTCCCCCAAACTTCAAAATCTGAAAAAAATTATTTCCTTTTTCAATAGTAAAATAGGCTTTGTACCCGGATAAAGGGTTATTGAGCTCTGTGGTTGTATTTTTAAGAATACTCAGTTTTAAATTGCGTTTGTCATAAGAAGAGGTTGAGTTGGTATCTTTCACTGCCTCACTGCTATACCCTACGATAGTTTGAATGTGAGACATTAAATTAAGTTCGGCATTTGTTTCCCATCCGATTCGTTGGACAGGAGTGATATTCGTAGTGTTGATACTTTCTTCAATCACCTGATTCCAGAATATAACATTAAGCGGTATAGGGCGATTAAGAAACCAAGGCTCGGTGTATTTTAAGTAATAACTATAGTCGTTTGCTGAGGTTGAAAAAATGCTTTGGCCTTTAAAATATAAACCCTCACCGGTGTTGCGAAAATTTGGAAATTTCAAGGTCAACGCAAGGCTCAATCGACTGTTTTGAAGTTGCTCAACACCAATTTGCAAATTGTTAATTTTTCTTTCTTGTACTTGATAAATACTATCGATATAACCGGATCTAGTCTCCGAGGGAGTGAGTTTAGGTATACTGACTTTTGAAAAATAGCCCAGTTTTAGCAAACTGTTTCGGTCTTCGTTCAAATAGTTAGAGTTAAAAACAGTGCCGGGAGTTATTTTAAGTTCACGCATTAAGAGTTTTGGGTTGACCTTATCGAGACCTTCAAAAGAGACAGAGTTTATGCGTCCTTCTTCTATATTAAAAAAGAGTGTTTGTATTTTATTAATAAAAAAAACATTGGTTACTTTTGCTAATATATATCCTTTGTCATGATATGCTTTTTCAACGACTTCTATGTCATGACTGATCGTTGAAATATTTAATATGGAATCCACTTTATTGCTGATCATATTCACCAATTCTTTATATCCAAAAATACTGGCATTATTAAATTCGATATATTTTATTGGAGAGTTCATAAAAACATTGAGAACAACTTTAACTGTAGAAAGGTCCGTTTTAATGATAGTTGCTGATAGATCTTGAATATAGCCACTATTCAACAAACTGCTGATATCATTGATCAGGTAAATTGTGTAGAATTTTTTGTTTTCTCCCAAGTATTGCAAGTAAGGTTTTAAATCTATATTTGTTTTGGCGTTAACAGATAATACAATTTCTCCGATTGTGTAATTGTTAAAAATATCCGGATTACTGGGCTTAATGGTTACAGCACCGCAAACAGATAATAGAAAAATAATAAGACTAAAAGTTAAAATTCGCATTGATTGAGAACGCTCCATATACATTATCCTGTAAATTATGATTACCATAGTTAATACTGATGTAATCATTTAATAGCCATGCAAGTTCATATTCAGTAAGTTTAACAGCATAACTGTTGGATACCGGATCCTGTGATATTCCAGTTTTAAGTTTAACGAACAGCTTTTTTAGAAACAAATCTTTCACATATTCAATCTGAACTTTCTGATCTGGAAGAGAGGATGTTTCTTCTTTGAAAACCGGTACAGTATTAATTATTTCTCCTCCAAGATTGTGCTCAATTTTAACGTCGTAAAGCCCCATTGTATTGGCAACATCTTTTTCAAAGGGTCGAAGCTGCTGGTCGATCCATAAATTAATTTGAGATGCAGAATAATTTCTAAGGAGTGCATTGGCTTCCTCGTTATTTTGTAGCCCTTTATTGATAAGACTTTGATAAAACTCGGGTTTTAACAGAACTGGCAATAGGTAGGTTGAAATGGTATCTAACTGTTCAGCAGTCAGTTGATCTAAATATATGCGTGGTTCGGCTAAGCTATAGGTATTATTATTTACGAGATAATGTTCAATTGAAAATGATTTTGCAGATGTCAGGAACCCTTCTATAAATATGATAAATAAATGTTCTTCCGTTTTGGTTTTAATATTGGTAGTTACCCCGGCGTTTCCTGTAACAGTGACCGATTTATTAATAATTGAATAGGCTTTAATATCAAAGTAAGGCTGTGTTTTGCGTTTGCCTGGATATTTGGGGTCAGGTATCATTCGCATATCAACAACATTATCCTTTATGTTTTCTGGAGACTGTTTAAAAATATCGCGTTGTTTGGATTTCTCCATTAATTGAAATACTTTATTCATAAAGACGATCTTACCGTTTTTTAAAATGAATTTATGTTCCAGATCGATTGTATTTAATGACCCTTTTACAGGGATATTGGAGCGGTCTTCTTCAAGTTGTATGGAAATATTATTTAACACATTATTTACGTCGGTGGAGAAGTCTTTTCCGGTAACATATATTTCTTTGTCCAGATTAATGGTTGTATCAAAAAGAATGGAGGGTTTATGCTTATCCGGTGATTTATTTCCGAGTATGAGTATTTTCCCATCATTAAAAGTAATTGACGTTCTTAAGATTGGCCCAGTTTCTTTTTCATTTAGAATATTCTCCTCATATTGTGCTTTTGATTTCTTTGAGAAGGGGATCAATAGAGTGCCGTTTAAGTATATTTGGTCCGTTTTTAATTTGCCTATGTAGATATTCTCAAAATTTATATTGAGTTGAGTGGGTTTGCAGGTTAAGTTAAGCATAATAGGCAGTGTATCAAAATTATTAAAAAAAGGACTGATAAAAATGGTTCCATTAACAACAAATTTATTTTCAGCAAAATTTGTATCGGGCCCTTGCCAAACAATAGTTGTTTGCGGAATAGATAAAACGTTATTTTTAAGAGTTAAATTGGCGCTATTTATTTTAAGGGGTGACTGAATTGGAAAATCAGGTACGAAGTCGATTTGAAAGTTGCTTAACACCATTTTTGATGCGTTAAAAAGCGGTTGATGAAGGGCTCCGGAAATATCGATGACAATATTTCCATAATTTGAAATTTTTCTTGCAGATGCATTAAAGATAGATAAAATATTGATATCATTTTCTAATAACTCAAGATGCAAATCTAAATCATCAGCCTCGCCTTTTTTTTCTTCCTTAAATAATGACGCCAGATTTACTTTCCCAGATAGAATGTTATTCGACTTATTTCCTTTAAAAGTTGTGGAAAGGTTAGAGATTGATAACTTTTGTGTATCAGGGGTATACATCGCAGACGCATTGATTTCTTCAAACAAGTTATCAAGAATTGTTAAATTGTTACAATTTATGTCAATATCAATGTCATCGTTTTTTTGTTTAGCAAGAAGCTTAAGAGAATCAAAAAAACCATAAATAATTCTACCGGATAGAATAGATAAATTGCTATAGAACTGGAAGTTATCGGTATTTGAAAGATGAAGATATCCGGTGATGGAGCCTTCTGCTGACGGCAGGTCATTTAATATTTCTTGTTGCTCTTTAATTTTGATAGAATCGAGGAGTTTTGCAACACTATTTTCTTTTAATGAATATAGATTTACATAATTTTTTTGAATTAGTTTATTATAATTTAATAATATATTAATCTTTTTTTGAGTATCTTTATCAGAGGCAGTGATAATTTTTTTATTATCTTCTGTCCATAAAGGTCGAAGTCTTTGATATAATTCCGATAGGTTTTCTAGGCGCCCTTTAATAAAACGACAATCCAGCGTATATTTTGGTTTAAAATTTATTGTTTTTTTCTTACTAAATTCCGTGGTAAGGTTTCCTGAAACATTGTAAATATCCTCCTTATTATATATGTCTAGATTATTAAAACTTAATAGAGAGTCATGTAGCTGGATGCTCCCTTTAACATTTGGAATATCAAGGGATTTATAAGAAATAAAATTTGTATCAATATTTAGGCTTAGAGTATAGTTCTCTTGTTTTCTTGAAATATGGCCGTCTAAGTTTTTAAAAAACAATTTGATAGTGTTTGGAACATAAACGATTTCATTGCTCTGAAGACGAGAATTGTAAAAATTGATTGAGAATTGTTTTATTGACTCATAAGATAAATCAAATTTTGCATTAGTAATCGACTGAATGAGGTGAGCATTATTTAATTGTAAGAGTCCATTATTCAGATTAATATCTCCTGACAGGTAATGGATATTTTGCGTGACAAAGTTGCTTGTAATAATAGAGGTATTAGTAATAATAAAATTGCCAGTAACCCCGTAGTTCTTAATAAATAAATCATTCTGGCTTGGAAACAAGTTTATTTTTCCACTAGCATATCCATAATAGTCAAACGCAGATGTTTTTACAAAAGATTTGCTGTGAACCATAGCAATATTTTCTAGTGAGAATAAACTATGAATAAGCCCTTTATTGCTAGTTTTTGCATGGATATTGATGGCGGAATGATTGTTCTTAAGATTCATATCAATAAAAACAAACTTGTCGATAATCACTTGTCCGTTTCCAGATAATATATCGGTTTTAAGAAAATCAGTATGGAAATTTGCATTGGTTAAGACACACTTTCCGGTTGTTGTATCCAGTGGATTCTTCTTGAAAGCATCATTAAAATAACCTTTAAAATTTCCCTGAATGCTAGAATCAAAAGAATAGGTGCCGATTTTAGAGCTAAAGAAATAAAAATTATTAGTTTCAATAGGATATATTTTGTTATTAATATTAATATCAAAGTAATGCTTGTTATCAAGATAACCATCAAAGAACACCTTAGATTTTAGTGAATTAAGAGAAGCAAAAGAGTTTTTTAGAAAAAGCAGTCGGTCTGCTTTCTTATTCCAGAAAAGGGTTACTGCTTTTAAGTCCTGACCGAAAACAGTTGCAGTATTGCTGCTAAAGAGAACAGTGCCTTTAATATCATCTCCTGTATTATATAAGAGAAGTTCTAAATTTCCTTTGTTCAAAAATTGGGGAGACTGAAAATAATCATGAATCGACACATCCTTTAAAGAAATTTGCATGTTAATAATGGGAGCTTTTTGATCTCTTAGTATCACTGTTCCTTGACCCATTCCGGAGCCCATATATGAATGGATAACAGGAATTTCTAAGTTGATTTTGTTTTTTTTCATACTGAAACTCAAATCTGTATTATTCACGGTGTATTGGAATATATTCCCAGTGTAATTATGAACTTTTCCAGACATAACGAGTTCTTTATCGAGATCAGTAAATAACTTAAACGTAAACGGCCCAGAACCGTTCAAATTCCAGTATTGAAGAAACGGAAGAAAGCCATAAGCGTTTTTATATTTAAGATTATTGGCAACAATGTTTAAGTTGAGTTTATAGAATTCAAGAATGTCTCCATTTACCTCAAATTCTTCATTAGAAGCCACTCCCTGAACATGTTTGATAAAGACGCCTTTATTTGAGACGAGTACTTTCCCTCCGGTAATAGATAATAGTGGCGGGAGCCATTTTGTCTTCAGTGTGCCTTCTCGGATGTTCACTGATACATCAATCGCTATTGGAATATCCGTTTTTTTAATGACTTGATTGGGTTTCAGTGAAACATCCACTTCTCCCACTGCATTTGTAAAGGTTAGCTCGGGCATATTAACAAAGTAATTAATAATATCCGATATTTCAGATTGATCGGTATGAATATTAATTTGATAATCACCTTTTCGAATCGCTCCGGCTATTTCAACATTGTTTTCAGTTTTATTTAGCGTCCCCTTTGCTTTAATTTTCGTTTGTTCTTTTGTCAAATCGATAGCAGCGGTAAGATCAAAGAGCCTATGAGTTTTCCCTTCTTTAAACGGTTGTGGGCCAAATCCCCGTTCATCGATGTAAGTTAAAGAACATTTTCTAAATTTTATGTCAAATTCAGGTGGATGGTCTGCTTGTGCATTTTGTGTTGTTGATTCCGATTGCCGAAGTAAAGAAATGAGATTAAAACTATCATCTTTATAATGATGGATAATGGCGTTTCCATTAGTTACCTTAATTGAAGTAATGGATTTCATAATGTCTTTTGTTTGTAAAAACTGAAGTGGCTTAAAGGAGATATTAATCTTTTCAATTTCAAAAATATTGCGATTTGTAAGGGTTGGATCGTTAATTTTAATGTTTCGAATGACGAGAGAAGAGAATCGACTTAAACTCACAGAAGAAAGCGAAACTTTTGAATTTATTGATTGAGCAACATTTGCTAGAACTTCTTTTTTAATAAAATTATTTATAAATATTTGAGATGAAATAATTATAGCTGCAATGCCGGTAAATAATATCAAAAGATTTTTTTTCATTGTTAATTGTATTATAATGTCTTTCAGGGATTTTTATAACCACGTAAATAGGAGATATTTAAACATGGAGAGAGATTCTGCCATATTATTAATTGCGGCTCCGGATAGAGAGGGCCTTGTATATACGGTTACCGATTATATTTATAGAAATTCCGGAAATATTCTTCATGCTGAACAACACATCGATTCTTCTGAAAATATATTTTTTATGAGGATAGAATGGGATATTACGAATTTTAAAATCAATCAGGAGAATATTTTATCTTCTCTAGAAGATATGAAGCAAACCTGGCGAATGGATATTTCCTTATATTTTTCCAAAGTAAAAACAAAAACAGCGGTTTTTGTCTCAAAAAAAGATCATTGTTTGCATGATGTATTATATAAAACAAAAAACAGAGAATTAGGGATCGATATTTCATGTATTATTAGCAATCATGAGGAAAACCGACGGTTGGCACAGTATTACGAAATTCCTTTTTATCTCTATCCCATGTTTAAGGACAATAAGCAGGAGCAGGAGCGGATGCAATTGGAATTAATGAAGAATATGGGAATAGAGTTGATTATATTAGCTAGGTATATGCAAATCCTTTCACCAGAATTTGTAACTCATTATCAAAATAGAATTATCAATGTGCATCATTCCTTTCTTCCAGCGTTTATTGGCGCAAATCCCTATAAACAGGCATACGAAAAAGGAGTCAAAATTATAGGTTCGACTGCTCATTATGTTACGGATGATCTGGATAAAGGGCCGATAATTGCTCAAGAAGTAATCCATGTAGACCATAAAGACAGTTTGGACGATTTTATTTGCAAAGGGAAGGAACTGGAAAAGCAGGTTTTAACTAACGCAGTGAAGAAACATAGCGAGCATAAAATTCTTGAGTTTCAAAATAAGACAGTAGTATTTGACTAGACCGAGTGACCTTGGTATAATAATCCAGCCTTAACAAAAGGTGTATGAATGACGCGGGATGGAGCAGTTGGTAGCTCGTCGGGCTCATAACCCGGAGGTCGTTGGTTCGAGTCCAACTCCCGCAACCAAAACTATATGAAGGTCTCAAGTGTTCTTGAGGCCTTTTTAGTTTCTAGGCAAAACAATCAATAGACACTTAGATCGTTTTATTTTTTCCAGTTAACAATAATCTTTTCAGTTGGAATCTTTTTTTTAGCTAATAAAGCGAGTTTTTTAATTTCGTCTACACAACAGTCTATCGTTTTATGTGTATCAATTCGGCTGATGAGTTCATCTGTAAATTCTGATATGAGTAGTTCTTTTTGCATTGTTTGCCTCCTTGGTGGATTATATATAAACATTGTAGCACTCTAAAAAAAATAATAAAGGAATAAGATTTTAATAAAAAATGATTACAAAAGATAAGTAAAAATAAAATATCGGGACTTAACAATTTTTAAATAGTAAAGTACTATATGTACTGTATTATGAAAATAAATAAAAAAGTGGTTAATGATATCGTCATTTTTACTCCTGAAAAGTTGGATGAAGATCGCTCTTCAGAAGAAGGTGTGACGATTGATATCGGCAATAATAAAATTTTAGTCGATGAGATTGATCGTGAGTTAGAAAAAGGTAAAAATAAAATAATAATCAACCTTAAAAATATCTCTTTTGTCGATTCTTCAGGCCTTCAAGGGTTGTTTACATGTGCGATCAATGTAAAAAAGAGAAGCGGTAAACTGCTTATCAGTAATACAAACAATAATATTTTAAGAATTTTTAAAATTACAAGTCTTTTAGATATTGTGGCTAACTTTAAGGATGAATCACTCGCAATCGATAGCTTAAAGGATTAAAAAGTGTCTGTATATATACTGCTAAATATTGGCTATTTGCTGATGTTTATAGCCCTGACGGTCAAAGATATCCTATTTCTTAGATGCATGCTAACTTCTGCTCAATTCATTATGATTGGATACTCGATTCTCATTGGAAATTATATTGTTACATTTTGGAACTCAGTTTTTGTTATTCTGAATATTTACAAGGTTATTGGTATTATTAAGGATAGAAAACCCATTAAAATGGAAGAAGATATTTTAGCAGTATACCAAGCACATTTTCCTATCATGACCAGAAAGGAATTTCTGTATTTTTGGAAATTAGGCGACAAACAAGAGCCTAAAAATGGGAAAGCTATTATTACCAGAGGAGAGAAACTAAATAATTTAATGTTCATTACTGGGGGAAAGGCAAGTGTTAGAAAGAACTTTAAAGAAGTTGCAATTCTTAATCGAGGAAATTTTGTAGCTGAAATGAGTTTATTAACTGGCGAAGCTGCTTCTGCAACGGTTGTTGCACAAGAAGATCTTCAATATATGCAATGGACACATTCTTTGGTTAAAAAAATGGAGATGGAAATGCCGGAAATATGGAATAAAATTTTAGCTACAATTGGTAAAGATTTGGTTGAAAAAGTAAAGATGGCGTCAACGAAGTAATTAGATAAAATTAGAGTAAGCGATTATTCTTTAAACGAGATAGTATTTTCCCCTCATCGAAAGGTTTTATAATATAATCATTACAGCCTTGAGCAAAACATTCTGTAATTTTCTCTTTATTGAAACTGCTGGTAACCATGATTATTTTTGAACAATCGTCCTGTTTTAATCCTAACTCTTTTTCAAAGGCTCTTAATTCAATTAGGGTTTCAATGCCATCAAACTCTGGCATAGCAATATCAAGTGTAATTAGCTGAATTGGGATATTTTCTTTAAGGCTTTTTTTGTAGTAGGAGATTGCGCTTTTGCCATCATAAAATACTTTGATATCCCCATAAGACGACAGTATTTCTGAAAGTTTCTTACTGCTGATAACTTCGTCCTCTACAATCAGTATATTCATTTATAACCTCTTTTATGTGATTAGTTTCTTTAAAAATAACTTTAATGGTCGTTATTAGTTAATATTAACCAATTCAGTGAAATTATGCAATTAGTTACTTAATAATGCCGGACAGTTCTACAAAAGATTATTACTTTTTAATCGAGCCAATAGTTTCTTTTCGTCGAAGGGTTTAATAATATAATCGTTGCAACCTTTTTCAAAGGACTCTGTAATCTTGTGTTTATCAAAGCTACTGGTAATCATGATAATTATTGCAGAATCATCTTTATTAATATGATAGTTGCTTTCAATGGACCGTAATTCTTTTAGCGTATCAATGCCATCAAACAATGGCATAGCAATATCTAAAGTAATTAAATCAATTTTATCGCCCTTACGGATGATACTGTCATAAGCTTCAATTGCTTTTTTGCCTTCATAAAACACACTGCAAGTGGCATAGGGTTCAAGTATTTCAGATAACTTTTTACAGCTAACTACATCATCATCAATTATTAGTGCGTTTATTTTTTTTGTCATTGTTCTCAGTGTATTATATTATGTTTTTTTAGACGGGCAAGAATAGTAACTTCATCAAAAGGTTTTAAAATATAATCGGTACAGCCTAGGGACAACGCCTTATTTACCTTTGATTTGTCTGTATTGGCAGTGACCATTAAGATGGGAGTTTGTTGAGTGGGAATAATCCCAGAAATTCGTTCAAGAACGCGTAGTCGATGGAGAACTGTAATACCGCTAGCGCTTGGCATGGAGATGTCTAACGTAATAAGACCGATTTTCTTTTTATCGCGCAACATATTACCAAAGTAAGTAATTGCGCTGTTTCCTTCAGGAAATTCATGACAATCACCGAATTGTTTTAAAATTTCTGTCAGTTTTTTTCTGGCAACTAGTTCATCATCAACAATTATAATATCCATAAATCTTTTTTCCTTAAATGAGCAAATGATTATGTAGTTTATCTATAATTTTTTCTTCATCAAAGGGCTTAACGATATAGTCACTACAACCTTGCGTGAGAGAATTCATTAGGTTTTTTTGATCGTTCATGGATGTTACCATGAATACTTTAGGTCGGTTACTTGCAGGTACATTCTGGGCTTTCTGAAGATCTCTTATCAATCCGAGCGTTTCAATCCCAGTAAGTTTTGGCATATCAATATCTAAGGTGATTAATCCGATCTGGGTATTTTCTTTTACGGCATTTTTGTAAAACTCAAGGGCGCTGGCCCCATCAGAAAATTCAAAGCACTTTCCATAAGCTTGTAATATAATACTCAACTTCTTACGACTGATTAGTTCATCATCCACTATCATTATGTTCACAAGTAATCTCCTGTTTTATTCACTAACAATTATATTTTGTTTTTTAAGCCGAGCAATAATTGCTTCTTCATTGAACGGTTTAAGAATATAATCATTACAACCTTGAGATAACGCTTCCATAACATTATCGCGATTAACGCTAGATGTGACCATAATTATTTTAGATTGATTTACTTCTAAGACATTATTATCAACCTCTAGGGTTCGAATTTTCTTTAATACAGCAAGACCGTTTAAGTAGGGCATTGAGATATCAACTGTAATAAGATCAATCTGCTGTTTGCTTTTTATCATTTTTTCAATAGCAACCAATGCGGAATCACCACGGTCAAACTCAATACATTCTCCATATGGCTTTAAAATCTCACTCAGCTTTTTTCTGCTGATTAACTCATCATCAATAATTATAATGCTCATTTTTTAACTTCCTCCTGAAAATAGGTTGCGAGGCGATCAGACTCAAAACGTAAATCTTTTGTATAAAGCGCACACTTCTCTATATTACCTTCTTTTGCAGCAAATTCAAGGTTTTTTGCAGCAGCGGATAAATCATTAATAATCATGTTTGCTGCTCCACCCTTTATTGAATGAGCATTACTTCGAATAAACTCAAAGTCAGAACGTTCTAATGCTTTCTCAATTTCGGTTGCTTGATTCTGGAAAGTAACAACGGATTCAGCCAGTAATTCATAAACTAAATCAGCATTACCACGAAACTCTTTTATTGCCTGAGCCATGTCGATGGGAGCATTGGTAGTGTTCAATGAGTCAATATTTATGCTAGAAATAACGGCATCAGTTTTAGCAATAGATCCACTATCAACGGGCTGCTTTAATTGAACAACTCCTAATCCTTTAGCACTGGACATATATTTATATAATAGCTTTTCTAAATTTTCGCTATTAATAGGTTTTGATAAATAATCGTCCATTCCCTTGCTAATATATTTTTCACGATCACCTTTCATCGCATGAGCAGTAAGAGCAATAATCGGAGTTCGTTTTCCGGATTTATTTTCATATTCTCGAATTCTAATTGTGGATTCTACTCCATCCATATTTGGCATTTGGATATCCATAAATACAAGGTCAAAATTTTCATTTTGATATAGGGAAAGAGCCTCCACTCCATCGTTTGCTATAACAGTTTGGTGCCCAAACATTTCGAGCATTCCTTTAAAGACCTTTTGATTAATAGCAAAATCTTCTGCTAATAAAACTTTAAGTGTTTTGAAATCTTCAATATTAATGGTTTTTGAAACGTCGTCTATTTTTTGTGCTGTCAGCTCTGCATCAGTCAGTTTATCGAGTTTGATATTAAAAAAGAAGGAACTGCCGACATCCACCTTGCTTTTAACCCATATTTTCCCATGCATTAATCCAACAAGCTGTTTGCAAATAGAAAGACCAAGACCAGTACCACCATATTTTCGGGTGTGAGACCCGTCTGCCTGACGGAAACTGTCAAAAATGATGCCAGTCTTCCCTTTAGGAATACCAATCCCAGAGTCTTTAACCTCAAACTGAAGGAGAAGATGTTTTTGGAGGTCTTTTTTAACGGTACAGTTGACCTCTATCCCGCCTTCATGGGTAAACTTGATGGCATTTGAAATCAGGTTAATGATGATTTGCTGGATACGTGCAGGATCGCCTTTTACATATTCTGGAACATCATCAGAAACAAAGGAGAAAAGATTAATGTCTTTATCATTTAGCATTGGCTTAAACATCTTTAATTTATCAGATAATAAATTTTTAATATTAAAAGGGATTGATTCAAGTTCAAGCAGACCGGCTTCAATTTTAGAGAAATCTAAAATGTCATTAACAAGATTTAATAAAGAATTTGTAGAAATTTTAATAATTTCAAGTTGATCAATCTGCTCTGAAGTTAGATTATCACGCTTAAAAAGAGTAGTCATCCCAAGGATTCCATTGATCGGAGTTCGGATTTCATGAGACATATTGGCTAGAAAATCACCCTTCAATTTATTTGCCTGCTCTGCATTTTTTACAGCTTCAACAAGATTTGTATTGAGTATCATAAGCTCATCAGTTCTTTTTTTAACAAGATCTTCAAGATGATCTCGATAATTTGTCAGAATTTGCTGGGTCATGTCCCGTTCAATTGTGCCGGATAATATATTTGATATTATGGCGAAAAAGTCTTCGGCTTCGTTGCTGAATATATGGTCTTTTACAGAGAAAAGAAGAATCATTCCGATAGATTGATTGTTGGAAATAAGAGGTATTAAATAATGCCCGCATTCTAAGCCAGGAGTCTTTAAAATATCAAAATCGGATTCTTTGTAATTAAAGTGACTAATCTGGCAGGAGTCCACAGTGCTTAGCCATGAATTAGATTTTGTAAATGCGTGTACCTTCTTATCAATATCTTCGAGTCCGAGATTGTAGTTTATAGATAAACCCCAGTCATCGGTTCCTTTATCCAGAAGAAATACACCGCCTCGTAACAGCAGATCAAACCATGGAGTAGATATAATCATTTCAAGGGATTGTTTAAGCTTGTTTTCAAGGTCTTGATCCCCTAAGGAAATTTGCAAAATAGCGCTGATTGCATTTTGTAAGAAATAACTATTTTCGATGTCTTCCTCATTAGCTTTAAGATCATCGGCTTTTGCCAGAAGCTCAAAAATGATTTTTACAAGATTATCAGGAGAGGCTCCTTCAAGATCAGTATATGTCTTAAAAGATTTAAGAAGAGGGCTGCTTTGTTGGTGATCATGGCTTATTAGGCTAGATTTTAACATTAAGAATCCTCATTATTATCAAGTTCATCAATAACCTCATGGAGCTTAATGGATACTTGTTCTCGTATTCCCATAATATCTTCATTTTTTAGATTAATAACCTCTAGATTTCGTTCTTTGAAAGTACCCTCCAGCTCTACAGCGATAGATTGATCAGAAGACAATCCTTTCCCAATATCAATCGTTTTTGCAATTCCATCAGCTAAGTGGATAATAAACGCACAACGATTATCTCCTGGAGCACTATGGGGGGTATGATGATACCCGATAGCATTGCAAAGTTCGTTTGGCAAATTCCACCCTCTGGCTGCTTCTCCCCCGATGTCGGCATGATCAAACCCAAACACCGCTTTTTCAGCTTGGAAAAATTTAATATCTTTATGAGTTTTGTAATAAGTCCAAACATCCTCAAGCTCGTTGGTTGTATGTGTATTAATTATCAGCTTACCAATATCGTGTAAAAGCCCCATTAAATATACTTCTTCTGGGTCTTTCGCTTTTGTTTTTTCTGCAATGATATTTGCTGCAACTGCTACGGCCAAACTATGTTTATAAAGTGCTCCAGCGTCTAAATTGTATTTAGCAAGAGAGTCACTTAACATTTTTAATGTTGAAACTGTTAAAGCGAGACTTTTTACTTTATTGAAACCAAGACACACAATAGCATGAGAGATTGTTCGAATTCGCTGTGAAAACCCATAAGAAGCTGAATTTGCCAAACGAAGTATTTTTGAAGCCATAGCTTGGTCTCGTTCAATTATTTTCCCTATATCCCGAGAGGTAACATTTGGGTTGTTTGCTAATTTAATAAGTTCTGAAACTGTAGTGGGTAATGGTAATAAGTCCCCAACCTTATAGGTTAGTTTCTGATATAGTTTTTGATTCGTTTTTTCCATTAAGAATTTAACACCATTTTTTAATTTATTGTAACAAATAATATTGGAAATGATTAGAGATAGAAAAAATTATATTTAAAATAGGTGTACTAATTCTCAGCGATAGGGTTCGTTTTAGAAATCTCAGGTATATCAAGTGAATCCATAGTATAACTTCTAAACTGTTTGTGAATAAAATTGAAGGAGAAAAGTACTAAGTACATTAAAATACAAATGGCAAAAAAACATATAATCTTCAGTGAAAGAATCCAAATATATTTGAGGGTTTTACGCAGATTAAAGTATTGGATACGTATGCTAACAGGAACAAGAAAGAAATAACGGAGTTGAATAATAACTCGGTCAAGCCAGTAGAATCCATGAGCACCTGTTATCCGCATTAAGTGAAATCTCCCCCCGGTATTTATGTTTACATTATTCCCTGATTCTTCTTATTAAAACATGAAGTTATTGTATTATTTAAAAACGCTTTGCATCTTAATCCCAAGTTAACTATAATAAATCCAACATAGAGTTATTGGAGGGGATAAAAATGAGTAAGTTAATTAAGATTATTTGTGTTGTCAGCTGTGTTTTATTAATGTCTATTGCGGTTGCAGAAAGCAAAGATATTATAAAATTTGGAACAAACGTTGAAGTGGAAGAAGGCTTGCAAGTGAGTTCTGCCATTTCTATTGGGGGCGATGCAATTATAAATGGCACTGTTGATGAAGATGTTGTTTCAATCGGGGGTTCAGTCGTTCTTGGAAAAAAGGCAATCGTGAACGGGAATGTTATATCCGTTGGGGGAACGGTTACAAAAACAAAAGGGGCGAGAGTAGCCCAAAGGATTATTGAAACAAGCCCAGCAGATATTTCAACCATCATTCACAGTATTCCAACAGAAAAAGCGACAGGTTTTTTTCATGTATTCAAGGTGTTTCGATTAATTGGTTTTATTGCTCTTGCGTTGTTGATTGTAGCTTTATTCCCAGCCCAGGTAGGCAAGGTGTCATCAAGTATCGAGTCAGACCCATTGAAGACATTTTTGTGGAGCATTTTAGGCGTGGTGCTTATTTTCCCACTCGCATTGATACTTATTTTTTCAATCGCCGGTATAATGCTGATACCGCTGGAAATTCTTTTTATAATATGTTCATTTATTATTGGATATGTTGCATTTGCTCAGCTTGTAGGAAAAAAAGCAGCAGCGTCACTTAAAAAGGAAAATCTTCCAATTTTAGTTGAAACAATGATGGGAATATTGGTTCTACTAGTGATTAGCTGGATTCCTTTTATAGGAGTCCTCATCATTTTAATCGGAAATCTATTAGGCTTTGGTGGCGTTATAGCAACATTATTTAGTTCAAGAAAAACAGCATAAGTTTTTTGAAGTCTAATTTCTAGGTAACCTTAAAGTAAGAAATCATTCCGCTCATTTCTTCGGCTTGGGTTGCTAACTCTATTGATAGAGCTGACAGTTCTTCAGAAGCTGCTGAGTTTTGTTGAGTGATTCCACTGAGCTTAGAAGCTGCTTCGTTTATTGATGAGACTTCTACCTCCTGTTCTTCTGCTGCAATAGTGATGTCAGCTACCAATGTAGCGGTTTTATCTATTTTTGGAACTAAGTCAGCTAAAATTTGACCAGCTTGTTCTGCAACTACTGTACTGACTTTTGCCAGCTCGATAATTTCTCCGGCAGCCTTCTGACTGCGCTCAGCCAGTTTTCGAATTTCTGCAGCCACAACTGCAAATCCTCTTCCCTGCTCGCCGGCTCTTGCCGCTTCAATTGCTGCATTAAGGGCCAGTAAATTTGTTTGTCTCGCAATATCTTCAATAATTGTAATTTCTTTAGATATATGTCTCATTGCCTCAACCGCTTGGATAAAAGATTCTCCGCCATTTTTTGCTTCAATTGCTGAAAGATCGGCATTTTTGCGAGTTGCGATTGCATTATCAAGAGTGGATTGAATTTGTATAAGCAATTGTTCAACCGATAAAACGGTTTTTTCAGTTTCAACAGCTTGTTGCCCGGCACCCTCTGCAATACTGCTGGCGCTGGAGTGAAGTTGAGCGCTTCCAGAAACAATCGTGGCAGAAGCATCAATAATTTTAGTAATAATCTCTTTTAAACTTGTCACCATTAATTGGCATGCTTGCCGAAGCATATCTTTATCGGAAAGCATTGCTATCTCAACGACCAGATTCCCTTTGGAGATATTTTGTAATAGCTCCCCTAATGACATCTGACTATTAATAATTTCCTGCGTGGCAGATAATAATTCGCCTATTTCATCTTTCCGATTAACCTGTATTTTTGTCGACACATCGCCAACAGAAAGTTTTTTTAATATATGAATACAATTCTTAATTGGAGTCGAAATGCTTTTTGCGGTTATCATGGTTATAATTAATGCTAGGGTAATTCCTATGATAAATAGACTAACAAACATTTGTTTAAATTTATGGATGTTCGTTATAGAATTATTAAATGCAGATTGTCCTAAGGTGCTTTCCATCTCATATAGTTGATCGAATAAATTCATAATATTTAAAAACATTTCTTCTGAATCCCCCATATATAAAACTGCAGTACTGGTATCAGCTTTAAGAATATCTAAGGTATCCCTTACCCCAATAAAATATTTTCCCAGTATGGAGTCTATATTGGAATAGATACTTTGTTCAGTTTCGAGCAAAGAAGGGTCCTTAATCTTTTCAGATGTTTTCTGACGAATGTCTAGGATGGTACTCTTTACGGTAGCTATTAATGGGTCGACTAAGTCATCAGGATAAGAAGATTCGACCCATGTAATTGCTTTATATAGTGAGGTGTGGTTTTTTGCCAGAAGGGTTGATAAGACAGAACAGTCTCTGGTCTCTTTTCCTCGAACGTTATAAATGTCATTTAGGGTATCGGATTGTTCTGAGGTAAAAAAGAAGGCAACAATTCCAATAATTATTAGAAAAAAAATAATTATTATCGGTGCAATTATTATCTTTTTGTATAAGGATAAATCTGAAAAAAAAGTAGCTTTATGATTTTTTGATAAATCAATCTTATTATTTTTTTTTGTCGTGGTCATATAAATGTAATGCCCCCAATGCGAAATCAGTATTGATACTAAATTGATACTAATATAAATTACTATATCCATAGAGTAGAAATAAATCAATAAGTTTCAAAAAACTATTTATGATTGAGGATTTCCTTATTCTGTGTACCATTTATGTAAAATACCAAAGGTAACAATATCCTCATAAAGGGGAACTGGGAGGTTAAATTTGTGGAACACATCCAGTTTATATTTATCGTCTAATAATTGTTGAAATGGAATCTGTTTCAGATAATTTGTTTTTATAAAAGTATTGTTAATATAATCAGGATAAGCCTCTTTCGCATCATCTATTGCAAGGGTTTCAACAAAATAAAGAGCAGAAAATACTGTTTTTGCTAAGGGAGGATCAATCCTTTTATTTGAGTAGTCGACAAAGGTAGTCGATTTTTTTCGAATGAACCTAGTTTCGCCTGAAAATAAGAAAACTCCGACCCAATGTTTCGTTATTTCCTGTACTAAAAAGATATCCCCTTTTTTAGCCACGGCAACGATCTCGGATGTATGAATGGGCTCAACATAAATATTGGTAGTTGTTTCAATAACCTGAATAAACTGATTTGCCCCAAACACAAAGCAAAAACTGAAAATGGTTCCCAGAAGTAATTTAGCAACCATGTATCAACTAGTCTAAAGACTTTTAGATTTTATACATGCGTTATATATATTCTCAAAAAGTTCTTCGATATCATGTTCAGCTACAGCCGAATAGGCGACTCTTAACATATTTGGAAGACTAATAACTCCGGTGTCGAATTCATCTAAAAGAATTTGCCTTATTTTTTCTTCATCCAGAACAGCGTTAAGTTGCACACACATAAAATATCCGGAGTTAAAAGGTAAGGGCTGAAAAACTTCAGCATATTTCTCTTTTTTAAGAGCATCTTTCACTTTTTTGTATCGGTTATTTAAGATCATGTTTTTTTCGGCTTTTTCTTTCTGATAGGTCTTGCTTGAATAAGCTCCAAGAACGAGTGATTGTGATAAGTTTGACGCATTAGATATATTTCCTCGTATAGCTCCGGCAGTTTTTGCTTCCAGTGCTTCATACAAAGAATTGTTTCCACCCTTTATTCCAAACGTAAGAAAACCGACACGAAAACCCCAGACATAATCTTCTTTTGTTGCCCCATCTATTTTAACTGCTAGTACGTTTTCATGAAGATCGGATAAATAAGAAAAAAAGGATTCTTTCTCGATTCCGTCTTCATAAACCAAGCCGAAATAAGCGTCATCGATTAAAACAACAATAGTATTCCCTAATTTTGCAGATTGAAGAATAATTTCACAAATATCCTTAACTTCTTGTTGTTTTGGCGTATATCCAGTGGGGTTATTTGGGAAGTTAAGAAGTAATAATTTTTTTCCAATATGCCCAGTCATCAGCTTTTCTTTAAACCCAGCTATATTAACTCCCTCTTTTTCAAATAAGGGAAACTTATCAAATTCGGCATCATAAGCATTTTGAAAGGTTAGATTATAATTTCCCCAATAAGGATTTGGCATAATAATACTATCTCCTGGATCGACAAATAAATATCCGCAGATACTAAGCCCATGAGTAAGAGCATTTGTAACAATTGGGTTGCTAAAGGGTTTAGATGCAAGAGTCGGATTTTTTTGTACGAGCAGTTCTTTCCATTTTTTACGTAGATCGGGTCTGCCAAAACTAGGTGCATAGGGAAAGGATAAAGACGGGTCGATATTTAATTCTTTTTCAATGGATTTTAATCTCATCGGAGAGCCATCATCCTCTACAGCAGCTCCAATAGTGGCATTTATTCGTTTACCTTTTGCTTGAGCGGTTTGAGCTAGTATTCCTTTTTTAGGAAAAAAAATGCGTTTACCTTTATGGCTTAATAATGTGAACGTGGCGTTTGAATTGGTTTGTATAATTTCGTTAAGTTCAAGTGCTTGAGGATTCATGGGTTTTCTCCTTTTATGATAATGACTCAATTATATAATATTTGCAGTATATAAAAAATAGCGATTTGAGATTTAATAATGAATAATTCAATGACGAATCAAGATAAATTAGATAATATTATATTATGCATAAAATTCGGATATTCTTATTAGTCGTGAGTTGTTTAGTATTTGATTTTGCAATTACGTTACAAGGTGCCAGTTATTTGAGTATGGGTGGAGCAAATATTGCCTTAATCCTAAATGGAGAAGCATTGTTTGTAAATCCGGCATTCCTAGTTAATCAAGGTTTTGGATTTGGAAAACAGTTTTTGGATACGGGTAATCTGGATTATACAAATTATCAAATGGAGTATTTAACCATTGGAAGCACTGGTTTTGGATCAGTAAAATACACGGAGAAAAATACGGGTAATTCTTATGACATCCAAGTTGCAGGCTTTGGTGCTCAAATGAGTGAACGGATTAAATGGGGGATGATAGTTGAACATATCAATCTTAATGATGGGGCAGTATCGTCTCAGATATGGACCACTAAAGTAGGAGTAAGTTTTATTATGTCTCCTCCGTCAAAGATGTTTTGGGGCATAACCTTGGATCATTTTTTTAAAGAAAAGTCGAGTCAAACGGCTATTGATGTTTCCCCTCATGTTTTATTTAGTCTTGGATGGATTCCCATGGAAAAGTTATTGTGGACACATTCTTTAGAATATACTCGAAAAGCAGGCGAAGGAATTTACTACGCGACGGGGATGGCCTTACTCCTGGATCACAACCTTGTTTTGTCAGGGGGTATTAATAGAAATGGGTATAGTGCCGGAATTGAAATTCCGATCACTTTCGGAAAAATTAACTACACAATTATTATGCCCTATGACATAAATAAAGAAATAAAATATTGCCTATCCTATTCCTATGGTGGTTTATAGTACTCTTTCTTCTAGTCTATTGACTTTTATTTATAATTGAATAGTATAAATTATAAATGCTTGCCATAACGTAAGCCATTTTATGATGTGAAAACAAGCACGTAAAAGCGGTTTTTGGGGATGTTAATGGAAGAAATAACTCCGATACCAAATGTGGATAAATATGTTAAGGGTGTCATAAATCTAAGAGGAAAAGTAATTCCGATTATTAATTTATGTGAGAAGTTGAATATAGACTCAAGAGGACTCTCAGTTTTATTGTATATATAAAAGGGGGCTGGATTTTTAACCCCTTTTTACTTAAAGAGATGTTCGCTATAATGAGCCAATCAATATGGAAATGAGAATACAGAAATATTTATCGAGTGAGGGCATTTTATCCCGTCGTAAAACCGAGGAGTATCTGCTTAAAGGATGGATAAAGGTTAATGGCGAAGTTGTCACTGAGCCTGGACGAAAAATTGATCCAGAAAAAGATATTGTCGAACTATCTGAGGAATTAATTCAACTTAAACAAGATTATCGCTATATAAAAGTATATAAACCCAGAGGGATTTTTACTAACTTACCTTCTGAGGGAGAAAAGGAAGTCCTTGATTTACTTCCGGAAGAATATAAAAATTTGCATAGCGTTGGCCGGTTGGACAAAGATTCCGAGGGACTTATTTTGTTTACAAATGACGGCATATTTGCCAAGCAATTTTTAAATACTCAGGATCTTCACGAAAGAGAGTATATCGTTGTTGTAAATATAGAAATAACAGATGAGATAATTACCCAGTTAGAAGAGGGTGTTTTTTTAAAGGGAAAGAAAACTCTGCCGTCTAAGGTAGTTCTTATAAACTCAAATGAATTTCATTTCATCCTGAAAGAAGGCCGAAATCGACAAATAAGAAAAATGATTAATAAAGTGGGCGGAGAAGTCATTCGTTTAATCCGTATTCGTATAGGAAATATAGTACTGGACAACCTTAAGCCCGGTGATTATAAGCCATTGAGCGAAACGGAAATAAAAAGCTTAAAGCATACCTAATCGATCTAAATTTCCAACGGATTTCCAGTGTTAATGACTGGTGGATGATTATTATATACGTTCATTGCTTTGTCATAACCACTTTTTAGTATCGTTAGTATTATTTCTGGAAAAAGTTCCAGACTTTTGTTAAGTGTTTCCTGTTCATATAAGCTGAATCTTGAAAGAACATAGTTGTGCATCTTAAAAACGTCCTGATCTCCCTTAATCCCAACACGGATTCGATGGAATTTAGCTCCTATGTTTGAGATAATTGATTCTATGCCGTTATGTCCACCGGAAGAACCCTGTTTTCGAATTCTGATATTTCCAAGACCCAAGGCAATGTCGTCATAAATAATCAATATATTTTCAGGTAAAATTTTATAATAAGACTTAAACCAGTTAACTGCATTTCCGCTATTATTCATAAAGGTCAGCGGTTTAATAAGAAATAATTTCGTAGATCGTTTTGACAAGCTGGCATAGGAACATACTCGATGCTCTTGCTTAAAAGGCCCAGCATTCCATTCTTTTGCTAGCCAATCAATTGCCATATAACCCACATTGTGGCGTGTATCCGCGTATTCTGCCCCTGGATTTCCTAAACCAAATATAGCAAGTGTTTCACCCATGCCTATATTATAAAGCGATTATTAAGATATAGTACAGAACAGAAATCCTCGCTTTTTTACTAAAAAGTGAATTGTCCAGAGACACTCAATTCTTGAGTTTTATTGCCACCGATTATTTTTTCAGCAAAATTGATGTTCAAGTAAGCAATTAAAAATCTTGCTTGTGCTCCGATTGTCGCTGAAGAAATGCCAATTCCATCTTTTTTCCCAGTTAAATAGCCAGCCCTTGCTGTAATTCCTCCGAGCCATTCAAAAAACGGAATATCAAGCAGTTTTTGTTGAACTCCAAAGTGGTAGGTCATGTTGGCTGCATCCGTGATATTTGCGATATCGGCAGCTAACAGGGTTTGGTTTGTCACATAGCCTAGCCCAAGTCTTATAATTGGTTTTGGCGCTTCAGAATTATTAACGCTGACATTACTCCCACTGGAGTCAACTTTACTTGCTTCCATAGTAAAAAGGTTTTCAACTGACGCTCCAAATCCTAAATCCCCCATTTTATACATTGCACCAACGTTAGTACCAAGAGAAAGTCGTTTATCGTAATCATCTTGCCAAAAGGTCATTCCGGTAAACGCACCTTTTGAATTAAGGTAGGTATAGGTTAAATCGCTGTTTATTCCTTCAAGGTTAAGAGCCTTAAATGTAACCCCTAGTGCGAAATCTGGATTCATTTTAGAAGCAAAACCAACACAGATGAGGGATGTTTTGTTTATGTCAACGTGAACGTGATCAATATAATATTTATGAAATAATTTCATAGAAGTAAATGCTCCAAGCGACATCCCTTGTGTAAAATAGGAAATACCAGCACCAAAAAATTCTGATCCAGATTTACCATTTAGAGTAGTCGCTGCTGCTACGAAGTTTTGGTGTTCGAGAATATTAATAATTTGAGTAATGCCATTATCAAGAGCGGCTGTACCTTCGACATTGATATGTCCCATCATACCGGGATCGATATATGCAAGTCCTGCGGGGTTATAGAATAGAGCCATTTCATCATTTGCAATTGCTGTATAGGCTCCCCCAAGCCCCATAATTTTTGCCGAAGTATATTCTGCTGTGTTGAATGAAAAGACAATAGAGACTGCTACCAAAAGTACTAATATTAATATTTTTTTCATTGCATCCTCCTAGTTATTACTATCAAAACAATTATATCAAATAGTAGTACTGAAAAGAAATAGCCAGTCAATATCATCCCTAGATATAGTAATATTAATGAAAATTTTGTATGATAAAAGCATGAAAAAATTAACAATTCTTTGGATAGTTATCTTATTCGCTTTTTTAGCAGGTTGTGGAAAGGTTCAAAACACAACTGAGGGTGAGCCATTTACGTTTGAGGGGATTGTCTATCAGACGGACGTTGAAAATATTGCTACAAAAACATCAACTAATGC
>Ga0154585_1090_pt1 | contig 42219 bp, 47 predicted proteins | sample RifGroF2_FD_116014 | JGI IMG/M metagenome (GOLD analysis project Ga0154585, IMG submission 116014) | Candidatus Margulisbacteria bacterium GWF2_35_9 | reverse complement strand
AAAATCGTACATTAGATAAAATTAAAGTCGGCCGTATTTCACAAATGACAGACCCTTCTTTAGATGCAAGTAGACATACCTTTGATATGCAGAGCCCATTTGGCAGAGTTTTAGGCCCAGATGAGTTGCCGTTAAAAGTTGAAGATGGGGAACTTAAAATCAGCGGAACCATTCCCCCAGTGCGGTGGATTTATCCGATTATTTTTGGAGACATGAGTATTGGTGCTCTTTCAACACGAGCATGGGAAGCGATTGCAATTGCCACCGCTTATTTGAATGAAAAACATAATATGCCGATAAGAATGTGTTCCGGTGAAGGTGGAATGCCCATAAAACTGATGAAGTCAAAATATTTAAAATATATGATTCTACAAATTGCATCAGGACATTTTGGCTGGAATCGAATTATTAAAAGTATGCCGGAAATGATAGAAGATCCAGCTGGAATATTAATCAAAATTGGTCAGGGTGCAAAACCCGGTGATGGTGGTCTATTAATGGCGGCAAAAGTGGCTCGTCATATTCAGGAAATTCGTGGCGTACCAAAGTCGGATTTATTGTCGCCACCCAATCATCAAGGCTTATATTGCATTGAAGAATCTGTACAGAAGATGTTTTTATCCTTTAATGCGGCATTTAAGTTTAGAGTTCCAGTTGCAATTAAAGTGGCGGCATCATCTTCTTCTGTATCTGTATTTAATAATTTACTTAGAGATCCTTATCATATTGTTGGTGGTTTTTTTATGGACGGTATTCAAGGTGGAACAGGTGCTGCACAACAGGTATCCTTAGATCATACTGGACATCCGGTGGTATCTAAAGTTCGAGATGCGTATATGGCTGCAGTAGTACAAGGAAAACAAGGACGAATCCCATTATGGGGTGGTGGCGGAATTGGGCAGACAGGAGATTTAGCAGCAGATGCATTTAAAATGATTTGTCTAGGAGCTAATGGTGTATTCGTCGGCAAAATTCTTATTCAATTACTGGGTTGTATCGGAAATGATAATGGTCGTTGCAATCAATGCAATACTGGATTATGCCCAACGGGTATTTGTACACAAAATTATAGACTAGTGAAACGTTTGGATGTAGATAAAGCAGCAGAATCAATTGTCAATTATATGTTGTCGGTCGACATGGAATTAAAAAAATTAATGGCTCCGATCGGAAATAGTTCATTACCCGTTGGTCGAAGCGATGCGTTGGTTTCAGTTGATGAAGCCATTGCAACAAAGCTTAGAATTCCATATGTGTGTTAACCCCTCCGTCCGCTTTGGCGGACACCTCCCCTTGAAAAGGGGAGTAAAATAAAGGAGTTTGTAAGTGAAGCAAGTATTAATAAAAAATAGTAAAAAAATAAGATTTTTCTCCCCTTGCCAAGGGGAGATGCCCAGTAGGGCAGAGGGGCGTTATGTTAAAAATTGAATCTATAAAAGGTCATAATCGATTATCAAGCCAAGAATTGCTTCAGCAGATTTATGCTGCAATGGCAGAAGGCGAAACAGAGTTTGATATTACTGCCTGTGGTCAACATGATATTGGTGGTCCATTATGGACAAGCAATGGAAAACCGTTAACATTTACGATTACAGACCCAGGCCAGCGTGTTGGTTCTATGTGTATGGAAAATACAACCATTATTGTAAATGGTTCCGCTCCGGCAGATGTGGGTTGGTTAAATGCTGGCGGAACAATAATTGTAAAAGGTGATGGCGGAGACACCACTGCTCATTGTGCAGCAGCAGGCAAAATCTACATTGGTGGACGTGTTGGTACCAGATCCGGTTCGCTCATGAAACGAGACCCAAAGTTTGAATCTCCAGAATTTTGGATACTAAAAAGTACAGGAAGTTTCTCGTTTGAGTTTATGGGTGGCGGTATTGGGATTGTTTGTGGTTATGGCTGTGAAGATCTTGATTCTGTAATGGGTGATCGTGCGTGCGTCGGAATGGTTGGTGGAACTGTTTATGTGAGAGGAAAAGTGAAGGGCTTATATACAGCAGATGTCGGCATGTATCCGTTAGAGAAAGAGGATAAAGAGTTCCTATTAAATGGAATGAAGCCATTTTTAAAAGCGATAGATAAACCAAATATTGAAAAAGAGTTAACAAAATGGAATGAATGGCAAAAAATAGTGCCTAAGTCCTATGAACAAACCCATTCTTCTGAAAAAACGAGTATTAATAAATTTAGGAATGAAAATTGGGTAGAAGAAGGTATTTTTTCAGATGTATTTCCGGATCAAGGTCAAGTGATTGGCCTTGTGAGTACCGGAGATAATCGAATTCGTTATCCAAAATGGGAGAATATTAAGTCCTGTGCTCCATGTGAGTATCATTGTCCGGTATCAATCCCGAGTCAGAAACGGTATAACCTGTTAAGAGAAGGCCGATACAAGGAAGCGTTAGATTTAATTTATTATTATAGTCCTTTCCCACGAACTGTATGCGGACAGGTGTGTCCGAACATGTGTATGGAGGACTGTTCAAGAAAGGCTCTTGATAAAGCTGTCGATATTAAAGGCTTAGGTTCCGTATCTCAGACAAAAGCAACCGAGACAAACGTCACAAAGGAACAAAAAATTGCTGTTGTTGGTGCTGGAGTGGGTGGATTAACGACTGCATGGCACTTAAAGCGAATGGGTTATGATGTGACAGTATATGAACGTGATAAGCAAATTGGCGGTAAACTGGTTTATGCCGTATCGAGAGATCGATTAACCGCAGACTCATTAGAAAATGATTTAAGTAATTTTAAAAAGATAGGAATTAACTATCAACTTGAAACAGAAGTGGATGAAAAATTATATAAAAAATTAAAAAAAGAGTATGCCGCAGTGGTCCTTGCAACAGGAGCATATACGCCAAAAGTTCCCCCGTGGTCTGGCAAAGAAAGACTTAAATATGCCTTGGATTTTCTTGCAGACGTTAATACCGGCAAGAAACCGAAAATTGGTAAAAAAGTGGTCGTTATTGGTGCAGGTAATACCGGTATGGATGTGGTGTTTGGAGCCTATCGATGCGGAGCAACAGAAGTAACCGCCATTGATGTACAAAAGCCAAGTGCATTTCACAAAGAAATTGAACATGCAGAAAGCATGGGTGCAAAAATTAAGTGGCCAGTGTTTACAAAAGAAATTACCGACAAAGGAGTTGTTTTATCGACTGGAGAACTCATTGAAGCGGATACCGTTATTCTTGCAATTGGTGAAGTGCCGAATTTAAGCTACATCAGCGACAAATATGTTGAAACAAAAGGTTACATAAATGTCGGAGATGATTTCCATCTAGTTGATAATGTTTATACAATCGGAGATATTACAAATCTGGGTTTATTGGCAGATGCAATTGGTCATGGAAGAGAATTGGCCATGATGTTAGATGCGAAGTTTATGGGTAGAGAATATGCCCCATGTGCGAAACAGATTATAGATAAAAATAAATTAGTGGTTGAATACTTTGATAGTGTACACGATGAAAAAATTATCGGTAGAGATGCCGATGTAAATCGATGTATCAGCTGTGGGACTTGCCGTGATTGTCGTATTTGTAAGGACTCTTGTCCAGAAAAAGCGATTTCAAGAATACAAAAAGAAGATAACTCGTTTGAGTATGTAGTAGATGAAACTAAATGTATCGGTTGTGGCATCTGTGATGGCGTTTGCCCTTGCGGTATTTGGCAACTCTATGCAAATGCACCCTTAGTCCCCAACGGTAAAAACTAACTAGATTTGTTTACATCGATTCTTTAAATCTAAACGTATTGAAGCTGTCGAAATAAGATTGTCGTTTACATCGAGCTTGTCGAGCTGGTAGCCCCAACGGGAGTCGAACCCGTGTTGCCAACGTGAGAGGCTAGCGTCCTAACCACTAGACGATGGGGCCAAAACAAAATTCAAACCTAAAAATATAATATCAGATAGCTGATTCCCTCTCAATAAGGATAGTAAATATTATAACAAAATTGGATCAGCATCTTTATTATACTGAAACCAAATTTCAACACAACAACCTCTTATGAAAAAATTGGCGCTACACGAAAAGAATAGCAGAGGGGTATTAACAAAACGCATCAGGATTGAATTATTTGGTAAAAAGAGCCTATAATACTCTATATTAATCAAGCAATAGGAGAAGAATATGATCAGATACCTCACAGCAGGTGAGTCTCATGGAAAAGCATTAACCGTAATTATTGAAGGGGTTCCAGCCGGACTAGAGATTTCAACAGAATATATTGAAACAGAGTTAAAGAGACGTAAGCAAGGATATGGCCGTGGCGGAAGACAACAAATAGAAACGGATGAAATAGAGATTCTATCTGGTATTCGCTTTGGAAAGACAATCGCAAGTCCCATTACTATTCTTATTCGCAATAAAGATTTTGAAAACTGGACAAAGATTATGGAACCGATGGCTGAAGTCCCAGATGATTATGAGAATATGACGATTCCTCGTCCCGGTCATGCTGATTACGCAGGGGTCATGAAATATGGCTTTGAAGATATTCGAAATGTGCTAGAACGTTCAAGTGCGAGAGAGACGGCTATGCGTGTTGTGGTGGGATCATTTGCTAAAAAGATTTTGGAAGAAATCGGAGTAGGTATTACCAGTTACGTAACAAATATTGGAGGAGTTAAGATAGTAGAAGACCTTCAGGATATTCTGGAGATTAATAAGCGTAAAAAGAAGAGCCAGGTGATGACAGTTGATTCAACTATTGAAAAAAAGATGATAAATGCAATCGATAAAGCTAAGGCAGATGGCTTGGCTCTTGGTGGTGAGGTGAGAGTTGTAACAAGTGTAATGCCCATTGGGTTAGGAAGTTACGTGCAGTGGGATCGTAAATTGGATGCAAATATTGCAAAAGCAGTAATGTCTATTCAAGCGATTAAGGGTGTTGCCATTGGAATGGGATTTGAGGTGGCAAATAAAACTGGAGACAAAGTTCATGACCCATTTTTATTGGAAGATAATTATATCGTGAGAGACAGCAACAATGCCGGTGGTATTGAAGGTGGCATGAGCAATGGTGAGCCTATTATTGTAACCGCTGCAATGAAGCCAATCCCAACAATGAAAAAGCCACTAGCATCGGTTAATTTAGCAACAGATGAAATAACGAATACTTTTTATGAACGTGCTGATGTCTGTGCAGTACCGGCTTGCAGTGTTGTGTGTGAGCATGTTGTTGCCATTGAACTGGCGAATGCCTTATTAGAAAAATTTGGAGGCGATAGCATGGAAGAACTAATCGGCTTATTGTAATTCGCTTTAATTGCAGTATAATACCAATCGAGGTTGATCCAGCAGTCGCTGCTTTGACTTGCTCTGCACAAGCTAAAGATATTAGTTTTTAACTTGTCCCGAGCATGTTGAGGGAGAGGAAAGTCCGGGCACCATAGGACAGCATAGCGGGTAACGCCCGCCCATCGTGAGGTGAGGACTAGTGGAACAGAGACGAGCCGGTTAAGTCCGGTTGAAACGGCTAAACTCTATGCGGTGCAAACTCAAATAGGCTGTGAACTTTCGCAAGGAAGTACGGTGTGGTCCGCTCCGTCATAAATGGCGGGTAGAGTGCTTGAGCAGGCTGGCAACAGACTGCCTAGAGAAATGACTGCTTTATAACAGAACCCGGCTTATTGGATCAACCTTCTTGTAAACTACTTATCGTTTTCGAGAAGTTTATCAGAATCATTTTGTAGTCGTTATAAAATTTTTCAATATATTTTTTTTCTTTACTGCTGATGACAATGGAAACAATATGGTTTTTATCAATACTAAAATAGGCTACGTACTCGTAAACGATTTTTGGTAGCACCCAAAAATTAAGAGTGTAGGGGACATCCGTTGGAAGTTCAATATCTCGTGTCATATAAGAAAGGTCTTTAAACTGAGATGTCTTCTTTGAAATAGTAATCGTATTAAAAAGATCGAAATAGTAATTAGTATTAATAAGCTCGCTATAAATAATAACGGGTGATTCTATCCATGTCGTACCTTTTAGAAAACCGGCTATTTCAACTCCATACTTTAATTTATCCATTGAAAATTCCCATTGGCTGTTAGGAAAAGAGAACACATTGGAGAACACAGGAGACAGATAATTGGGCTGGCTAAAAGACAGGATGCTTGTAAAAAGAATTACTAATATTTTTTTCATATGGCTATAGTATAATACAAAGTAACGATGTTGCAAAATAAAGGAGAAATATAGCACAGATGAATCTAGGTAAAGAGTTGACGGAGCTCAAAATACAGCACTTGTATCGCAGTCGTAAAATAGTTGAGGATACAAAATACTTTCCAATGATTAACATAAATGACAGAGAGTTAATTAATTTTGCCTCAAATAATTATCTGGCGTTGGGTGAAAGTATAAATGAAGAGGTTCTTGGCAATCTTTTAACAAATGGGATTGTTCAGCAAGCATCACCCTTAATATCGGGTTATACTAAGTGGCACAAGGAATTGGAAGAAAAACTGGCGAGAATGAAAGGTCGGGAATCAGCTCTATTGTTTTCAAGCGGGTTTACAGCAAATTTGGCGACAATAACAACCTTATGTACAGAAAAAGATCTTATTATTATTGATAAATTAAGCCACGCTTCTATAATGGAAGCGACTAAGTACCGTCATATAAATTACCGAGTGTTTCCACATCTGAATTATGAATACTTAATAAAAATGCTTCAGGCACATCGAAGTGAATATGAAGACGTATATATTGTTACCGATTCCCTGTTTTCCATGGATGGAGACAAAGCAAATTTAAGAAAAATTAGAGAGATAGCAGAACGCTTTAATGCCTATATGATTGTTGATGATGCTCATGCAACCGGAGTATATGGAGAAAATGGTTCTGGTTTAGTTAATCGGAAAGAAGTCGTAGATTATAAAAAATTAATAGTAACGGGTACGCTATCAAAAGCATTGCAATCTTACGGTGGTTTTGTCGCGGCTGATTGTCAAATAATTGAATATTTAGTTAATAAAGCAAAGCCATATATATATAATACAGCCTTGCCACTTGTTCATGTTTTCTCTGGATTAAAAGCATTGGAATTGTTTAGTACTAAACAAAATCAGACTAAATTATGGAAAAATATAGTCTATTTCTCTAATACGATGAATAGTCATTATAATATTGAGTTATCTCCTATTATTCCCATCGTTATCGGGGATAATGAAAAAGTTCAGCTAATGAGTCAAAAACTGTGGGAAGACGGGTTTTTTGTTCCAGCAATTAGGTATCCAACCGTCCCAAAAAAGAAGGCAATGTTAAGAATATCCTTATCAGCCGGTCATCAACAGACGCATTTAGAATCTCTTGCTCAGGCAATAAAGAGGCACATCTAAATATATGGATTATTATTTGGTTAGCAGAAAAAGATAGAGTAGATATGCTTTACGGACGAGTAGGATAGGGGTAAAATACGTATCACAATGAAAACCATAAAATTCATATTATGTTTGGGCTTGGTTATCAGTACTTTTATTCTGGCAGAAGTGAGTATCAATAATCCGAATGATATAGACCTTATGAATGACGAAATCAATTCAGCAGAAGAGATAATTCATTTTCCCGAAAGTCAAAATCCTGTAAAACAACGGTACATGCATCCAAAACTTCGTTGTGTTATAGAGGCTCCTGTTTCATGGAATATGGATACGACATCCGCTAGTTATAAGGTGTTATTTAGGCCCCAAGGAGAGAGTGATGAAGTTTATGTAGGATTGATAGCCTATATCTCTAGGGAACCGGTTACTGCTAATGGCATGTATTTAAGAAGATCCGGTTCAAAATGGGATCGTTGGCATTTACTAGGAAAAAAAGTCTTAGATGAAAAAGATAATTTCCTGATTGCGACAGATGAAAGTATCCAGGCTTTGTACAGTCAGAGTACGATGGATAAGAATTTAAGAATTACTGAGATCTATGTTGCTGAAAATTTATATATAAAAAATGAAACGGAAGTTTTTATTGTTACGGCTGTTGCAAATAAAGAGAAGTGGTTTAAGTATAAAGATGGAATAAAATCCATAATGAAAAGCTTCTATATTAGCGAATAATGTAGAATGGGGAATCCGGTTGGAAAAAGCATATAATCACCTAGAAGTAGAAGATAAATGGTATAAAGAGTGGGAGAGCAAAGGTTATTTCAAACCTTATGGTAACGGCGATCCGTTATCGATGGTTATTCCTCCTCCGAATGTAACAGGCGCACTTCACATGGGCCATGCTCTCAATAATACCTTGCAGGATATCGTGGCCAGATTTTACCGTATGCAGGGACGAAAAGTGCTATGGGTTCCAGGGACGGATCATGCAGGTATTGCGACTCAAAATGTTGTTGAAAAACAATTGGCTAAAGAAGGCATTAGCAGAGAAGAACTGGGCCGTGAAAGTTTTCTAGAGAAAGTATGGGAATGGAAAGAAAAGTATGGCAACACAATTACTGGACAGCTTCGAAAATTGGGTGCGTCAGTCGACTGGAGTCGAGAGCGTTTCACAATGGATGAAGGATGCAGTAGTGCCGTAAAAGAAAACTTCTATCGATTATATAACGATGGGTTAATCTATCGAGACGTCTATATTGTTAATTGGTGTCCAAGATGTCATACCGCTATTTCTGACATTGAGGTAGAACATGAAACAAAAGAAGGTCATTTGTGGACAATAAAATATCCATTAGTTGGCGGAACTGGTAAAGAGTTTATAGAAGTTGCCACCACAAGACCAGAGACCATGTTTGGAGATACTGCTGTTGCTGTGAATCAAAAAGACAAACGATATACAAAGTGGATCGGCAAAAAAGTGTTGCTTCCATTGATGAATAAAGAAATCCCCATTATTGCTGATGACCACGTTGATATGAGTTTTGGAACCGGAGCGGTGAAGGTAACTCCAGCGCATGATCCCAATGACTATGCAATAGGCCAACGACATAATTTAGAGTCTGTCATTATCATGGATGGTGAAGCAAAAATGAATGATCTTGTCCCCAAAAAGTATCAAGGTATGGATCGCTACGTATGCCGTAAGCAAGTAATCGAGGATTTAGAAAGTCAACATTTTTTGACCAAGACGACGCCGCATGAACATGCAGTGGGTCATTGTTACCGTTGTAACACAGTAATTGAACCATATTTATCCAAACAGTGGTTTATCAATATGGAGAAATTAGCAGACGCTCCAATCAAGGTTGTTGAAACGGGCGAGATAAAATTTATCCCAAGTCGTTGGGAAAAGCTATATTTTGATTGGATGAAGAATATTAGACCTTGGTGTATTTCCAGACAAATCTGGTGGGGACATCGAATTCCGGTTTGGTATTGTGACGATTGCAACGCAGAGATCGTGTCGAAGGAAGACGTGACAAAATGTTCGAAATGCGGCAGCACAAAAATTCATCAGGATGAAGATGTTCTAGACACATGGTTCTCTTCTGCTTTGTGGCCGTTTTCAACCTTAGGCTGGCCGGAAAACACACAAGATTTACAGACATTTTATCCGACAGAAATACTAATCACCGGTTATGATATTATAACGTTTTGGGTCTCAAGAATGATCACGATGGGACTATATAACATGAAACAGATTCCATTTTCACATGTATATATCCATGGATTAGTCAGAGATTCCAAGGGACGAAAAATGAGCAAGTCTTTAGGTAATGTGGTAGATCCATTAATGATTATAGAAGACAAAGGTGCAGATGTTCTTCGCTATACGGTTGCATCGCTTGTAACCTCTGGCGGACAAGACATTAAACTAATGGACGAAAAACTGGTATCCAGTCGAAACTTTTTAAATAAACTGTGGAATGTGTCCAGATATATTCTAATGCAGGAGACTGAAACAGATACCCGATTAGGACAAACAATCGCAGATAAATGGATACTTGGAGAACTATGCAGAGTGGTTGAAGAGACTGAGAATTACTATAAAAATTATGATTATAACTATATGATCGATAAAATTTATGAGTTTGTTTGGGGTGAGTTCTGTGATTGGTATATCGAAATGTCGAAACTTCATAAAGCAGAGTCTCAAGCAACGATGATTTATGTATTGAACGCAATACTGAAAATACTACACCCCATAATCCCGTTTATTACGGAGGAAATATGGCAGCTAGTTAAAACCCACCCATTATGTCCGAAAGACGAACAGTCATACCCATCAATTATGCTAAGTAAGTGGCCGGTTGTTGCGGATGTTAAGTTTGATAATACACCCGTAAAATTATTTCAAAATATTGTAAAAGCAGTTCGAAATACACGAGCCGAAATAAATGTGCCAGTTTCAAAAAAAGGACTGATTGTCATTAAGGGCAAAAATGCAGGATTACAAGAATATGTGCCATATTTCAAGTTTCTTGCCAGAGCCAATGATGTTGAATTTTCAGAAATAACACCTACCGTTAAGTATGCCTTTGCAGTTGTAGGTGACGTGGAAGTATTCTTGCCACTCGCAGGTTTAATCGATCTAGATGCAGAGAAAACAAGACTCGATCAGGAAAAAAATAAGTTAGTGAAAGATGTGGACATTCTTTCTAAAAAACTAGGCAACGAAGGTTTTGTCAAAAATGCTCCGGCAGCAGTAGTAGAAAAAGAGACTGCTCTCCTCGAAGAGAAAAAATTTCAACTAAAAGCCGTGTCTGAAAAGCTGCAGAATTTATAAGCACTCTTGTGTTGAATCTCGAAACAGAACTATCTGAAATCTCAACAAACAGAGGTATCTTCTATTCTCTAGAGCATATGGAAAAGGCCTTAGAAATTCTTGGAAATCCCCACCGAGGCATTAAAGTTATTCACGTGGCCGGAACCAATGGTAAAGGGACAACCACTGATTTTATTGCCCAGCTTTTAGAAAAAAAAGGGTTTAAGGTTGGCGTTTATACATCGCCCCATTTGATATCTTACACGGAACGATATTCAATAAATGGTCAAGTTATCAGCATAAAGGAGCTTGAAAAATATTTTATAATTGTAAAAGAATCTCTGCCGGAAATTGAACTAACAGAGTTTGAAATACTGACGTGCATTGCATTTTTATATTTTTCAACTGAGAAAGTGGATTATCTCGTCCTCGAAACCGGATTAGGCGGCCGATTGGACGCAACCAATGTTGTCCTTCCGTTGGTATCGGTTATCACCACAATATCAATGGATCATGCTACTTTTTTAGGAGATAAAATAACGGATATTGCGAGAGAAAAAGCGGGTATTATTAAATCGGAAGTCCCACTCATTATGTTTAATCAAAGTCTTGAAGTACACAAAGTGATTGAGTCTGTCGCAAAATCCAAAAACGCACCGGTTATGTGTGTGGAAACAAAGAGCTGGAACTATCTTGAGAATAATCAGAAGTTAGCTGAAAAAGTAGTATCATTTCTCTTCCCTAAAGAAAAACTGGGTGAAGTTGCTCTGAATACTCGTGTTAAAGGACGGCTTCAGATTGTCAGAAAAGAGCCCCTTATAATGCTCGATGCTGCTCATAATTATGAAGGGATTCAAACATTGATTCAGTATGTCGTTAAAAACAAGATAAAGATTTATAATTTGGTATATGCCGCAACCGAGCGAAACGAACTCCCCGATATTATCAAGGAATTAGCAGAGATTTGTACCAGAATGTATATATGCGAATTTACTCATATCCGAGCAGTAAAAATGAGTCGGTATCAGGAAATTTGCAAGGGTATAAATAAAGACATTGTATTAGTTGCGAACTCAGATAAAGAAAACTTGATTCAGGAGTTAATAAAGAAAAACGAAAGCCTTCTCATAACCGGCTCTATTTATTTCCTTGGAGAAATTCTGCCGATAGTCCAACAATAAGCCTAAAAAGGAGAAGTTTTAATAGTATTTATACTCAAAAATTAGTAATCATTTTTTTCCAATGATAAAATTCCGTTGAAGCACAATGCTTAAGTCATTCACGAATGAAATAAGAGAGGGCGAGTTTTGTGCGTTCAGAATTATTAAGGAAGGATTCCTTAATTGGTTTTTGGTACTTTTTGGAATAAAAAAGTACAAGTAATCTTTCCATGACGCCTCAAAATACCAAAAAAATATTTCTTCTTATATTCTAGAAATAGATAAGTAAGCTTAAAGGAGTAAATTTAAAAAGACGAGTTTTTGCCCTCACCCCATTAACCATATTTGATTCCATGCTGTGTGACGACCTCTCCCATTTCAGGAAACAGGAGAGGAGTAGCTGCTTTGTTTGTTAAGTTGTTGAAATACTTGGTCAATTCTTTGATAAAGAATATTTATATTTGAGAAGATTTCTTTATTTGTGACTCGTATAAGTTGGATTCCTCTGGATTCTATTTCTTGTTGGCGATCAGCATCATACTCTTTTCGTTCTTTGTGGATACTTCCATCAATTTCGATTCCCAGCTTATACTCTGAACTATAGAAATCAATAATATATTCCCCAACCACACGCTGTCGTCTAAATTTGATCTTACGGTATTTTCTGTTTCGAAGCAATTCCCACACTTTTTTCTCTGCTTCAGTTGCTTCTTGCCTGAGAAATCTTGAGAAAAATTTCTTGTCAGTCGGAGTGATAGCACATATATCCATTATAACATTATAAATTCTTCCTCCTCTCCCGTTTTCAGAAGGGAGAGGTTAAGTTCGGAACTATCTTTTTTACAGATTGAGCGTTGGGTGAGGGCAACTATTGTCTGCTCCACCTTCAAGCACCACAAAGAAACCACGATATCTTTGCCACCATAATTAATATTTTTTCCAATGATAAAATTCCGTTGAAGCACAATGCTTAAGTCATTCACGAATGAAATGAGAGAGGGCGAGTTTTGAGCGTTCAGAATTATTAAGGAAGGATTCCTTAATTGGTTTTTGGTACTTTTTGGAACAAAAAAGTACACGCAATCTTACGATGACCAAACACAAAAAATATTTTTCTGAATCGCTAGAAAACAAAATAACGTACAAAAAGAGATAATAAAAAGAATTGACGTAAATTGTGTAGAATGATATTATTGTGCTCATGATGAAGGAACTTCTCATTCCAAATGAATTAATCATTAATCGGATATATTTAATAAGAAATACGAAGGTTATGTTAGATAAAGATCTGGCAGAATTATATCAAGTTGAGACTAGAGTGTTGAATCAAGCAGTTAAAAGAAACATCAAGCGTTTTCCTGATGATTTTATGTTCCAATTAAACAAATCAGAGTTTAATGAATGGAAGTCACAAATTGTGATATCCAATTCAGAGAAAATGAGTTTAAGAAGAATACCATATGCCTTTACTGAAAATGGATTGGCCATGCTATCTGGAATACTTAACAGCGAAAGAGCCATATGTATAAATATTCAAATAATGAGAACTTTTACTAAATTAAGAGAGATTATTGCTAGTCATAAAGAATTATTCGAAAAAATAAACAAACTTGACCAGAAGTATGATTATAAGCTTAAAGTAGTTTGGGAAGTAATTGATCAATTACTTGCACCGCCAACAAAGGATACAAAAAGAATAGGTTTCATCCAAGAAGAGCCCGTAACCTAAGGATTAATAAGAAGGCATCTTTAAAATTGACTAAAAGTGGTATATATTATATGGTATATACCAAGGAGTTGATTGACATGAAAAAAGCCAAAATATTTACTAACGGAAGGAGCCAAGCGGTTAGATTGCCTAAAGAATTTCGGTTTAGTGGAAACGAAGTTTACGTTGAGAAAGTTGGGAATATTGTAAAACTGATTCCGACTAATAACCCTTGGAGCAGCTTTCAAGAAGGGCTTGATGAATTTGATAAGGATTTAAAAATTGAAAGAATTCAACCAGATATCCAAACAAGAGAGGATATCCTTTAAATGCGCTACTTGCTGGATACCAATATTTGCATATATATCATAAATAAAAAACCTAAACATGTTTACGATGAGTTTGTTAAATACGAAATTGGTGATTTATATATCTCATCAATCACTACTTCTGAGTTGTATTACGGTATTGAAAAGAGTAAAAATAGAATTAAAAACTTTCATGCACTGAATAAGTTCCTTTCGCCTTTTAGTATCATCCCCTATGATAATGATGACGCTATCATGTATGGGAAAGTAAGAGCATCATTAGAAAAAAAGGGGAATATTATTGGAGCACTGGATTTAATGATAGCCGCTCAAGCCTTAGAAAAAGGATTCACTGTAGTGACAAACAACGAAAAAGAGTTCAGTAGAGTGAATAAACTAAAAGTTGAAAACTGGATTAAAAATATTGAGTAATTTCGTCTATTAACCTAGCAGAAAGCCATATCGTAATCCTTTATCGCATATAATAAAGTTTAGAAAGGTTGCGACATTAGAATCTCATAATGTTTAGTGTTTCGTTTTTGTGGTATAATTACAATGTAATTACAAGTTAAGGAGAATATAATGATATCACGCTTAATCACAATTGGAAATTCAAAAGGAATTCGACTGCCGAAGGCGCTATTGGAACAATGTGGAATCAAAGATGATATTGATCTTCAGATTGAGAATAACGAAATTCGAATAAAGGCAATGCAGAGTAAGCCACGGGAAGGTTGGGGGGAGTCATTTAGGAAAGCATACAAAAAAAATCCGGCTCCCTTGCTGATTGATGATAATCTTGACCTTGAAATGGAGGACTGGGAATGGGATTAAGCCAATATGACGTGTGTCTTGTTCAGCTTGATCCAACAGTTGGAAAAGAAATAAAGAAGACGCGTCCTTGTTTAATACTTTCGCCTGATGAGATGAACGAGTTTTCTCACACAATAATTATCGCACCAATGACGACAAAAGATCATTTAGAGATACCAACAAGAATAAGAACTAAGTTCCAGAAGAAGATAGGCTGGATTGCCTTAGACCAGTTAGGGTCAATCGATAAAAGAAGAATTACAAAAACATTAGGTGCTATTAATAGAACATGTATTAGTAAAATAAAAGCTGTATTAAAAGAAATGCTGATTGATTAGTAATACAAAATATCTTTCTCTAATCTAACAGTAAACCGTAACGTAATCCTTTATCACAGACAATAAAAGAATCAACATTAAAAAAAGTTAGCCAATAATAAATTTGTAAGACACCCGAAAAAAAGATATCCGATCGTTTTTCAGCGAGACTATATTTCGTTTGTATTTCACTTGAAGTTAGCGATTGAAGATCCTGTATCATTCCTTTTAAAAATGACAAATTGATTACGGTTTTGTGAACGATCTGACTGTCATAAACCGTGAGTTTATTATAAATCATTGCAAGAGTAGACCCGGTGCCACCCAAAACGATCAATTGATCTGGTTTTGAGTTTAAAATTGGTTTAAGGTTTTGGTTTAGCGCATGAAGATTAAATTCTTTAAATTTAGACACTTCTTTATCTGTAGGCGGGGACTGGGCAAAGAATTGTTCAGTTAATCGAACAATGCCGAGATCTAAGCTACAATATGTTTCGTTGCCGGGGATGAAATGAATAAACTCGACACTTCCGCCCCCTTGATCAATGAATATGGAGTTATTGGATATATTCGGAACATAGCAATGAACAGCTTTTGCAATAATTTGAGCTTCTTTTATTCCGCTGATAATTTCCATTTTTAGTCCAGTGGAGGTTACCATGTCGTTAAACTCTGAGGCATTTTTTGCATCTCGTAGTGCAGAAGTAGCAACAAAGTGAACAGATTTTACCTGATATTGATTAAGTAACTCTTTAATTTCCAAAAGATGTTCGTGAATTCGCGCCATAACGTCTTCTTTAATAAACCCTGTTTTTTGAAGAGATTGACCCACTCGACACATATAAGACGTTTCTTTGAGAACGTTGATTTTATTATGACTCACCTCAGCAATAATTAGTCGTAGTGAATTTGTGCCCAGATCGATGGCTGCATTTACTGTCATAATGAAGAAATTATAGCTGAGAATGATTAAAAAGAGTACTCATGGATTTAATATATTTTACTCGGAATAATTGGCGAGAAGAGTTCCTTATATGTTATGATTATTAAAGATATGCAAGATAGGAGGGTCATTACCCATGAAGGAAAAAAAGAAAAACTCCAAAATTAAAAAGTTTAAGAAACTTCAGATAAAATTAGGGCATAATAATCAGAATAATTGGGAAATGGACAATCTTGATAAAAAGAAAGTAGAAACATTTTCGCAAAAATATATGACGTTTATTACTAAAAATAAAACGGAGAGAGAAACAACTCGCTACGTTAAAAAGTTACTAGAGGACAAAGGATATAAAGAGAATAAAGGCAAGAATTTTTACATGCTTAATAAAGAAAAAAATATTGCTATTGTACGTGTTGGGAAGAACGACCTCAGTAAAGGAGTAAAACTGATTGTATCGCATATGGACACTCCCCACATCGATCTTAAACAGAACCCATTGTATGAAGACACGAATCTGGCAATGATGAAAACCCATTATTATGGTGGAATTAAAAAATACCAGTGGGTAACAAGGGCATTGTCTTTACATGGAATTGTTGTACTAAAAAATGGAAAAGAAGTGGAAATCCGAATTGGTGATAAAAAGAAAGACCCTGTTTTTTATATAGCAGACTTGTTGCCACATTTGTCTCATAAAGCTCAGAATAATAAGAAAATGGGGGAAGTTATTGACGGAGAAAAATTAAATATTTTAGTAGGAAGTATCCCCTACAAAACAGATGAGAGTTTAAAAGAGAAAATAAAGTTCAATATTCTCGATATTCTGTATAAGAAGTATGGAATTGTGGAGGAAGATTTCTTAACGGCAGAACTTCAGTTAGTTCCTGCGGAGGGTGCTAGAGAGATCGGTTTTGATCGGTCTTTGATTGGTGCTTATGGTCATGATGACCGAATTTGTTCCTATGCTGCTATGGAAGCTATTCTAAAAGCAGAAGAGACTAATGACACCTATGTAGTACTCTTAGTGGATAAAGAAGAGATTGGTTCTGATGGGAACACCGGTGCAAAGAGTTATTTTTTAAAACAAGTAATAAAACAGATTTTTCTCAATAAAGACGGAAAAGTAGATATGGTCAAAATGGAAGACTGTTTATTTAATAGTAAAGCGATCTCTGGGGATGTAAATGGTGCAATTGATCCAGATTGGAAAGAAGTTCATGAATCGATGAATGCGGCAAGGATGGGTTTCGGCGTATGTATGACAAAATTTACTGGGTCAGGCGGTAAATATTCCTCATCCGATGCAAATGCAGAATTTGTAGCTCGAATGAGAAAAGTATTAAATAAAAATAAAGTGGGTTGGCAGATCGGCGAGCTTGGGAAGGTAGATGAAGGTGGTGGTGGTACGATTGCCAAGTTTATCGCCAGTTATGGGATGGATGTTGTCGATATGGGAACGGCTCTACTGTCTATGCATGCGCCAATGGAATGTGCATCAAAGGTGGATTTATTTATGACCTACAAAGCGTACAAAGTATTTTTTGAGAAATTTTAATTATTTAAAACCTGATTAAATTTCTGATAAAAGTCGTTATCTATTTCTTGTACGGATTCTTGAAATTGATAATGTTCGTTATTCATATGATCAAGAGAATTCAAATGAATAGTGTCTTCAATTGTGTGTTCGTGAGAAAAAATATTGTGTTCTAGATGATGATTATTCATTTTATTCTCCTTATAGATATATATTCTTATACCCTGAAGCAATTTTGCTAAACATGGAAAATTTATAATGGATAAACAAATGAACCAATTATATAAAGGAAAGTAAAATAAATTTAAAAAGCTGCGTATAAAAAAAGATTGCTCATTAATTCTAAAAAAATTAAGTTTGCGATATCGAAATTTGAGTATTTATACTATAATTGATTAGAATTATTGGATAATAGAAATAAATATGTATGCATTAATAAAAAATCTAGTCGATTTTATAAGCAACTTCACAAATCATTTAAATGATTTTCTCTTATTTATACCCGTTATCGTATTGGCGGTTCCGATTATGAGTCCATTTAAAATAGTTCCAACACGAACCCAATCAATTATTGAGATTATCTATGAGTTTCTCGAGGATCAAATCCTTAGCTTGTTTCACAAGAAAAAGGATTACAAAAGATGGATGCCATTTTTTCTGACGATATTTTATTATGTACTGATTTTAAACCTAATGGGACTTATTCCAGGAATGCATTCGTTTACAGCAGACTTATCCTTTACTGCTACCTTGGCAGTTATGGTTATTCTTGTTAGCATAGGTGCCGGAATCTATAAAAATGGTGTCGTTAAATATTTGATTAATTTGACACCAACTGGAATCGCCCCAGCAATGAGAGTGGTGATGTTCCCATTGGAAATCATTTCACTTATGTCAAAACCTCTGTCGTTATCCCTCCGATTATATGCAAATATGTTTGCTGGTCATACTGTCATTAAAATATTGTTATCCTTAACTGAAATATTTACAACAAAACTCATTCTTCCGTTTGATATTGTGATTGTTACGGTTATGATGTTGTTTGAAGTGTTTGTTTGCTTTATACAGGCGTTTATTTTCGCTTATTTGTCAGCTGTATATATTAGCGATAGTTTGTATCAGGAATCACATTAAACTAAGAAAGAAAGGAGAAAAAAATGGAAAATATAAATTTAGGTTTAGCATGTTTAGGGATTGGGATTGCATCACTTGGAGGAGCATTAGGGATTGGTAAACTTGCGGCTGGGGCATTTGAAGCGATGGCAAGACAACCAGAACAGTCGAATGCTATTAGAGGTTCAATGATAATTGCAATCGCTTTTGTTGAAGCGTCGGTTCTATATTCACTTATTATTGCGTTTATAGTAATTACAAAGTAACTGAAGGGGTTAAAATGGCAGAATCAGTTCAGCATGCAGACCTTATAATCTGGAATTTAGTAGCATTTTTCTTAATGCTATTTATCATGAAATTTGTGGTATGGCCCAAACTGTATATCTTTATAGTTAAGCGACAGAAAAAAATAAGTGATCTTTTGCGAATTTATAACAAACAGAATGAAGAAGTGGCAAAGTTGGTAGAGAGAATGAAAAATGAAAATGAAGAGGCGATAAAACGTCGAAATATATTTCTTTCAGAAGCAAAAATAGAAAGCAAAAAATTAAGAGATGAAATGATCCAAAAGGCCTATTTGGAGTCGAATGTAATCGTTGAACAAGCCAAAATTGAAATCCAGAACGAGAAAAGAAAAGCCACACTTGAAGTTAGAAAGAATACATCAAAAATCGTATCTAAAGCACTTGAAGTTATTTTAGGAAATACGATTGATGAAGAGCTTGATAGAAAGATATTAGAAGAGACAGAAAAAGCGGTGAGAATAATTGACCAAGAATAAGCATTTTTCTAAATTTAACTTTAAAAAATTTGATGAAATAACGACGGTAGATGAAGTTGTTAGAGTTTTTAAAGAGATCTATTTAATAAGATGGCGACTAAGTGAGCGGCATGAAATAAAGTACCATATTGAAAATAATACAATCTCAACTGAGCATAGAAAAAAAATGCTCCAAATATTTTTAGATGGGTGTGAGTTTGATCTTTCCCCGTATACCTTGGCGATTCTATATTTCCTTATGGAGAATAGAGTCCTCCATAAACTGGGCTATTTTGTTAATGTTTTGAAGTATTATTTTGCTGATGAAGCGAATTTGATGCTCGTTGAAGTTATATCTAGGTTTGAAATTGATAAAGAAGTTTTAGAAATCTATAAATCGAGTTTAGAGTATTTATATAATAAAAAGGTGGCCTATATTTATAAAAAAGTACCCGATATATTAGGTGGTTTAAAACTACGTTGGTTTAGTGGTGAAATAGATATGACCATTAGACGCAAGGTAAATGGAATTCAAAAGATTCTAGTAGAAGGGAAGGGATCGCTATGGTAAACGAAAAGGCTGAAGAAAAAATTAATTTAGTAGATAAGATTCTTGAGCAGATAAAAGTATATCGAGAAGAAATAAATGCACAGGAAGTTGGGATTGTTCTTGATAGCGGGGATGGAATCGCCAGAATAGGTGGTTTGCCAGGTGCATTGGTTGGAGAAATGTTGGATTTTGGCGAAGGTGTTTCAGGAGTCGTCTTTAATCTTGAAATGGAAGAGGTTGTTGCCATAATACTAAACCGTCATGTTATGGTTAAAGAAGGTCATGCGGTTAAAAAGACAGGGCGAATTATAGAAGTTCCTGTTGGTGAACAATTATTAGGGCGAGTTATCGGTCCGCTTGGAAAACCGATGGACGGACTGGATGATTTGGTCTGTGATGAGTATTACCCAATTGAAAATTCCCCACCAGGAGTAATCGATAGGAAGCCAGTAGATAAGCCGCTTCAAACGGGTTATATGATGATAGATGCGACAGTTCCGATCGGACATGGACAGAGAGAGTTGATTATCGGTGATCGACAAACAGGTAAAACAACTCTGGCGATTGATGCAATAATCAACCAAAAGGGTAAAGATGTTGTCTGTGTGTATGTTGCAATCGGTCAGAAAAACTCGACTGTCGCACAAATAAAGAAAACTCTAAAAGAGCATGAGGCGTTGCAATATACTGTTATTGTGAATGCACCTGCGTCATCTCCCTCTTCAAAACAATTTTATGCTCCTTATGCGGGGTGCGCAATTGCAGAATATTTTATGAACCAGGGCCGGCAAGTTCTGATTGTTTATGATGATTTGACCAAGCATGCACATGCTTATCGTAATATTTCCTTATTATTGAAACGCCCACCGGGAAGAGAAGCCTATCCGGGGGATATATTCTACATTCACTCTCGATTACTAGAGCGAGCGGCACAGTTAAATGATAAACTTGGAGGCGGGTCTATAACCGCGTTGCCGATTGTTGAAACACAAAATGGGGATATCGCTGCGTACATTCCAACAAACGTTATTTCTATAACCGATGGGCAGATATTCCTTACGACGGAACTTTTCAGGGCAAATATCCGACCCGCTATTAATCCGGGGATATCCGTTTCACGTGTTGGTGGCGCTGCACAAATTAAGGGTATGAAAAAAGTAGCGGGCTTACTTCGTCTTACCTTGGCACAATTTCGCGAAAAAGAAAAATTTTCATTATTTGCCGCAGATTTGGATGAAAGAACCACACATCAGCTACGACGAGGAAAAGTATTAATTGAAATTCTTAAACAGAAGCAGCATCGCCCGATGAAGGTCATTGATCAAATGTTGGTTATATATGCGGCTGTGAACGGGTTTTTTGACGATGTTCCTCTTGAAAAAATAGAGTCAATGAGAGCGGATTATACGGAGTTTATGAAAAGACAGGCTTCGGCTCTTTATGAGATTTTTGTTCAAGAAGAAATGATTTCTGATGAGCATAAAACGGAATTGAACCATATTATAAAACAAGTAATAAAGGATTTATCATAAAAAAACGCTATGAGTGATATTCAGGAACTAATACAAAGACGAAATAATATAAAATCTGTCCAAGAAATAACAGATGCGATGCAGATTATCGCAACCATTATGATTGGGAAAGCACAGAAATTATTAAATTATCGGAAGAAAATACAACCCTACTATGATCGGCTTTTTTTTACACGCCATATTGACGAGCTTGAGAAATCAAAAAACAGTGAAAAATGGCTCATTGCGTTTTTTTCTGAAAAAGGTTTTTGTGGTGGGTATAACTCTCAATTGGTACCATTTTTACTTGCTCATAAAGAAACAAAAAATATTATTATTGTAGGAGATAAAGGCCGTGCTATATGCAGAAAACATCGTATTAAATACACGGCATTTTATAATAGTTCCTCCCGTGTACCTCATGAAACAATCGTTTATGATATTTTTGAAACTTTTAAGAAAAATAACTTTCCATGGGATGTAAAGGTTGTGATTAATAAATATAACAATATGTTTAGTCAGGTTCCAAAGGTTGTTGATTTTTTCCCAGTCCATGAGGAAATATATCGAAATATTGAGGCAACAGTCGATATGTCTTTAGGTGTTATAAATCAAATAATATTGGAAAAATATATTCGAGATAGATTGTTTTATTTTTTCATCCAAAATTATACAGGAGAAACTGCTGCAAAGTTACTCATGATGAAAAGTGCTGTCGACAATGCAGAAAAATTGGGAGAAGAGCTGGGTAAAGATATTCAAAAAGCAAGACAGCATCAAATCACGCAGGATTTAAGCGAGATAATAGGTGCATATAAAGTGTTGAGCAGTTAAGGAGATAATTATGGAAAAACAAAATATAGGCAAAATAGTTCAAGTAATAGGACCGATTATTGATGTTAAGTTTTCACAAAACAACATTCCAGATATACGAAGTGCGTTAAAAATAAGATTTAAAGATATAAAAACAAAACAAGACAAAGAAATTATTGCTGAAATAGCACTTCAAGTTGAAGGAGGCATTGTAAAAGCAGTTTCCATGCAACCGACAGAGGGTCTTTCAAGAGGGATGGATGTTATCGATACTGGTGGTCCTTTGCGTGTACCAGTTGGAAGAGAAACACTTGGAAGAATGTTTAATCCTTGGGGTGAAACAATTGACGGGGGAGAACAGTTAAAAAATTGTCAGTATTATGAAGCAAGAAGACCGACCCCAAAATTTGAAGACTTAGCATTTAATGATGAGTTGTATGAAACGGGCATCAAAGCAATCGACCTATTATCACCATACGTTAAGGGTGGGAAAACAGGCTTGTTTGGAGGCGCTGGAGTTGGGAAAACAGTTATTATTATGGAAATGATCCATAACATGGCAAAGCATCATGGTGGTATTTCAATATTTGCTGGAGTTGGAGAACGCACCCGTGAAGGAAATGATTTATGGCTGGAAATGAAGCATACTAAAGTTATTGATAAAACAGTTCTTGTTTTCGGACAAATGGGGGATTTGCCAGGTTCAAGGTTGCTTGTAGCCCAATCGGCTTTAGCGCAAGCTGAGTATTTTAGAGATGTGGCAAAGCAAGACGTATTGTTTTTTATTGATAATATTTTCCGTTTTGTACAAGCTGGTTCTGAAATTTCAACACTATTGGGTCGTATACCATCTGCCGTAGGTTATCAGCCGACACTAGATATAGAAATGGGGCGATTAGAAGAACGTATTGCTTCGACAAAAAATGGATATATTACATCCATTCAAGCCGTATATGTTCCGGCAGATGATTTTACCGACCCTGCTGCAGCAATAACATTTAGCCATTTAGATTCAGTAACGGTTCTCTCTCGAAAAGTGGTTGAAATGGGGATCTATCCAGCTATTGACCCATTAGCATCGTCATCAAGAATATTAGACCCGGATATTGTTGGAGAAGAGCATTATAATACCGCACAAAATGTTAAAAAAGTGCTACAACGCTATAATGAATTACAGGATATTATTGCCATACTGGGTGTTAGCGAATTGCCAGAAGAAGATCGGTTAATTGTTAATCGTGCACGAAAAGTCCGCAACTTTTTATCCCAGCCATTTAATGTTGCGGAAGCGTTTACAGGAGTAAAAGGCAAATTCGTTTCACTTAAAGATACAATTAGCGGATTTAGCGCAATTCTTAAAGGAGAATATGATGACTTGCCGGAACAGAATTTTTTAATGAGGGGTTCGATTGCAGAAGTTTTGGAGGAATAAATGCATTTAAGGGTTGTGGGTGTAGAAGATTTATTGTTTGAAGGTGACATCTATGGAATCAGAGCGAATGCTATGGATGGAGAGGTAATCTGTTTGGACAACCACGTGGATTATTTAACAGTGCTTAAAAAGGGTGAAGTCTCTATTTTAGACAAGGATATGAAGGCTCAAAAAGAAAAAGTGGTTTTAAGGCAAGACTCGATTCTTTTTATCGAAAAAAATAGAGCAATAATTTTTAGTTAACGGTTAATCCGTTGATCTCTTAATCTCTTATTGTGTTTAAAATCACTAGCAGATAAAATAATGGCATGTTGATTCGTGCGATCTTAATTGTCCTTAGCTTTTCGCTAATATTTGCTCAGTTACCGGTTATAAAAATTATATCACCAATGGAATCGGATCCGATTATAGCCTATGATGAAATAAATATTTATGGTGAATTAATTGATTCAGATAAGTTGTTTGTAAACAATTACAATGTTGATCTTCAAAACGGTCTTTTCAGATTAAAATTTAAGTTCTCAGAAACGGGTTATCGTGAATTTGCTTTCAGAGCAGAAAATGAAAACGGAAAAACAGAAAAAGTGCTGAAAGTGGATGTTTTAAAAACCTATCCTGATATTGAGAAAAGTCCCTATAAAAGAGAAATAGAAATTATCTCCACGCTACAATTAATGCCAAGCTACATGGGAACCGATTTTTTTAAGCCAGATAATTATGTAAGAAAAGCGGAGCTAACAAGAATCCTGTTATTATTACAAGGAATTGCACCGACAACAAAGTATAAAACCAACTTTTTCTATCGAGATTTATTGCAAACACATTGGGCATATCACTACATTCAGTTAGCCTTAAATCATAATTTAATATATCCATTAAATGCGGTAGAGTTTGCTCCGGATAAAATCATAACGCGAGAAGAAGTTCTTCGAATACTCAAAAATTTCTATGGTAATCTTAAGGAGGAAAGTCGAGCATATTATCGAGATATTTTGGTGGATGATAATGAACATCGCACGATTGCTTATTTAGCGGCACAGGGATATTTGCCTCCAGATTGGATAAAAGAAGATAGCTTTTATCCCCTCAAGCCTGTCAAAAGAGAAGAGTTAGCATATTTGTTATCGAGATTGGATCACATGGATAAAAGAATTAAAGATGATTATTTACTCGAACAGCAACGATTTCGAAAAAATCCGTTGCAGTCGGAATCAGATACCACGTTTGTTTTGTCCTTTAAGGAAATTACGGAGAATATTTATGTTGTGGAGTGCAACCCAGAAAGAAATAAACAAACATTATTTATTGAGTTGCAATTACAAAGTGAGGCAGAGGTAATAAAAATACTTTTAGTCGATGATGGACGAAATATTGATTTGTTAAAAGATGACAATATTTATTCAGGACTGATAAATTTCCAAAACTATAAAGAAGGAACATATTCCTACTTGTATAAGCTATTTGATGAATATAACTTAATATATCAGGTAGGGGATGGTGAGCTTCAATATGCCAGAGGTTTAATTACCCTTGATTAAAAAACTGATTGCCATCATGTATTGCGGGGTCATTATAGCAATGTCGCATCAATCAAAAGTGCCAATGATGCAGATTTCGTTGCAGAATATAGATAAACTATATCACTTAATAGAATATGGGATATTAGCATTATTAGTATACGTTGCTTGGTCATATAAAAAAAAACGTATTCTGGCCTTCCTCATAATATTTTCAATATCAGACGAAATACACCAGTATTTTATTCCAGGCAGAAATTGTTCGTTTTTTGATTTAATTACAGATGTCACAGCAATATTAGGGGTATATATAATATTTAGATATAAAGACAGAAAAAAGGCTTTGCTGTTATAATTTAAAGTATCATAGAGAGTCATTAATTTTTGGGGGTTGAGTATTATTAAAGACTGCACGGTTGGCGTTTATTTAAAATCCAAAGAATGTATTTTGGTTTTTTTTGATGACCATAATCTTCTGAGTATAAAGCGGATCGAGCTTTTTAATAAGCTAGACCTAATGCCCATTCGAAAATACTTAAAAGCAAGCACAGAGAAATATAACATAATTAAGATTTATGTTGTTCCGGATTCGACCTATTCTTTTGAAAAATACGTCACATTAGCGTTAACTCCACCTGATGAGTTTATTGCATCTGTGAAAAATAAGATAAAGTTAAGTTTATCAGATTCATACAGCAAGAAATCAATATATTATAAAATTGAAGCAGAAAGAGCTGAAAATACCATTGAGTATTTATTAGCAATTGTTACGCTAGATCCTATTTTTCAAAAAACCATTGAGAAGAAATTAAGCCTTTCAAAACATTTACGAATAAATTGGATGCCCTATTATTACTGTTTAAATAAATGCAATTTGTCATCATCAATAGACGACAATGATGTGCTAACAATAAATATAGCAGATAAATACACCGATCTAATTGTTAGCAGGGTCAACCAGATTCAATTTGTGAAAAGGCTAAATTTTTCACTTTCTCAAGTTGAAGATGCTTTAAGCAAGGATCATTTTTCTCAAAATCAGCTTAGAACAGCCATTGATATTGACCTAGATTTTACTCGTTACAATGACTTGAACAGGGGCATATCCTTTAAAATATTAGTTGATAATTTTTTAAAGGATATTAGTCGGACCATGCAAGTGTATCAAACCACCTTTAGTCGAACTATTTCTCGTGGGCTTATTGTTTCAGATGTTTTTTTGAAGAATAAGCTAGCAGAGTTTCTTGAGAAAGAGCTCAAAATCACATGTCGGTATCATGATAAAACATCAGCAAAAGCAAGATTAGTTGAAATAGATGACCAGATATCAAGTTTGTCCGATGAAGAAGTTGAGGTTGTTTTGGCAATAGTGAGCGCTCACAAAAGAGGCGATCTTTTTATGCCGATCCGTACAATGAGGCCAGGATTTCGTCATACGATGAAGCAGAAACTATCTCTAAACGTTTTAATAGATAACTCTTGGAAGAAGCTTTTATTGGGATTGATTTTAGTGCTGATTGTATTTTTTCTGGCGAATACATATTGTTCAAAAGCCTATGATCGATCTTCAAAAAACCTATATAGTGTTAAAAATAAACTCGCCAAAGTGAAACAAAAATATTTAGACTCAATGGATACGTCTCAAGAAATAGAGCAGTATCAGGAATTAATAAAAAAACTGGATTACTCTCAAAAAACTGTAGAAAAATCGGCAAAATTACTAAAATTAATATATAAAAAACGACTGAAGGGAATTAGTATCAACCATGTTTCCTATAATAATCGCCAGAATAGCTTCGAGATATATGGCGAGACAGCACAAATGGAAACAGTGAATAATTATCTGGAAAACATTGGCAAGGATCTTCCCGGAACAGAAGTAAATGTTAATAAAATTGAAAAAGTAGCAGAGTCGAATTACCAGTTTTTTATAGAAATGAAACTGAACTAAAGGGGAAAGATGAGAGTCTTTAAACATCAGGAATTATTATTACCCAAAGAGAAGCAATACTATCTTTGGGTTTTTATTTGTTTGTTAATGATAATGTTGTTTCAATTTTTTTTATATCCAAAAATAGTTCGTATTCGACTGAATATGAATTTATCTTCGACATTCCGAACTCAAATAAAAAGTTATGAAAACAAAATAACACAGGCAATGTTGGAAAAAATAAAGATGAAGAAAAAAATGCAGGAATTGGATGAATTGTTTAAAAGTAGAAAGAATCCCGTAATGGAATTTAATGGGTTTTTAGCAAATCAACGGGGTAGTTTCCATTTAAAAAATATTTCTACCGGTCAGAAGATCGTAAATAAACATATAAATGAATACCCAATATACTTTGAATTTTATGATGATCCGATTGGGTTGGCATGGTTTATAAGTAACTTAACAGCGTTTACATTTCCGGTAGAAGTGACCAGCATTGAAATCGATACCTTATCACACCAGGAAATATTTGCTAAAATACAGGTGTTAGTTATAGAGAAAAGAGGAGAAAATAGTGGACGTTAATGAAATAATGGATTGTTTGCCTCATCGGTATCCCTTCTTATTAGTAGATAAAGTGTTAGAGCTTGAAGAAGGCAAGCGGATAGTGGGTATAAAGAATACAACGATTAATGAGCCTTTCTTTCAAGGGCACTTCCCAGGTCATCCAGTTATGCCGGGAGTATTAATGATTGAAGCGTTAGCGCAAATATCTGGAATACTTCTTCTTTCTTCAATCCCAAATTCAAAGGGTAAATTAGCTTATTTTGCAGCTATTCAGGATGTTCGATTTAAGCGCCCCGTATTTCCTGGTGATCAATTAAGGTTAGAAGTTGATTTAAAAAAAATTAAAGGACCTGTCGGGAAAACGTTAGGGAAGATATTTGTTGAAGGAAAAGTGGTTGCAGAAGCAGAGATTACCCTATCGATTATTGATGGACAAATTGAAAAGAGGATTGATCCGACCGCAAAAATTCATCCGAATGCAGTTATTGGTAAAGATGTTACCATCGGCCCCCATGTGTACATCGGAGAAGGAGTAAAAATCGGAAATGGCGTCATAATAGAGGCAAATGTCGTTATTGAAAAATGGGTAACGATCGGAAATGACTGTCATATCCATTATGGAACCATTATTGGAAATACAACACAAGACAAGAAGTACAAAGGCGAAAAGAGTTATGTTGAGATAGGACATAGAAATGATATCAGGGAATATGTAACCATTAATCGTGCCACTGAGAAGGGTGGGAAAACATTGATTGGTAATGACAATCTTTTTTTAACCAGCGTTCATATCGCCCATGATTGTGTTATTGGTAACAATGTCGTCATTTCAAATGCGGCACAGTTAGCGGGGCATCTTCAAATAGGTAATAATGTAATAATCGGTGGAATGACTGGTATCCTTCAGTTTACCCGAATTGGTGATTTTGCAATGGTAGGTGGTTACTCTTCAGTTCGACAGGATATTCCACCGCATATGTTGGTTGAGGGAAATCCAGCCGTTATTCGCACATTAAATTCAATTGGAATGGATCGTCATAATTATACAAATGAACAGAAGAAAGCAATGAAAGATGTCTATAAAATATTTTATCGATCTAGTTTAAATACAACTCAAGCGATAGAAAAAATTAGAAAAGAGATTAAAGAAACCGAAGAAGTTAAAGGTTTTATAGAATTTGTGATGACAGAATCAAAAAATGGAATAATGAAAAGAGGGTCAGCAGATAAAGTAGGAGATTCTAATACGGATTGATCTAACTTATGTCTGAACCGATAAAAAGATTGCTAGTGTTAACTGGAGAAGTTTCTGGCGATCTGCATGCATCGTTCCTGATAAAGGCGATTAAAAAACAAATTCCAGATGTACTCATTTATGCAGTAGGAAGTGAGAAACTTCAGAAGGAAGGCGCGGTTATAATAGCCGATATTTCTAAAAAATCTACCATCGGATTTTTAGAAGCGCTGACCGTGATTCCTACCTTATTAAAATTACGCAAAAAAATTATCACACTATTTAACAAAATAAAGATCGATCGCGTAATTTGTGTCGATTACCAAGGATTTAATATGATAATGGCTAAGGAAGCTAAACGTCGGAATATTCCGATCGCCTACTATATTTTGCCACAGGAATGGGTGTGGGGTTCTGAAAAGGGGATGAATAAAGTTGTTGCTACCGCAGACAAAATGGTTGCAATTTTTAAGGATGAATATAAAAGTTATAAAAAATATACGGATGATGTTGTGTATTATGGGCACCCACTTGTTGATATAATTAAGCAATATAAAGAAAATCAAGTTAATAAAATTCGTCCGAAGCAAAAGCTGATTTCAATCTTTCCAGGTTCAAGAAAACAGGAAATTAAATATGTATTCCCTTCGATGATTAAGATTATGAAGTATTTAATAGATATCGATAAAAAATATCAATTTGTAATCAATTTACCAAACAAGCAATTCCTAAATAAGATTACACAAATATTGTCTGAAGCGAAGCTCGATATCCCGATACGATTTAGTCAAACATATGAAACGCTTGAGGAAAGCGAGTTTGCGATAGTGACGTCCGGCACGATATGCCTTGAAACAACTATTTTAGAAACGCCACATGTTATTCTGTATCGATTCAATAGATTGTCATTCCCGTTAATAAAAAGAGCGTTAAAGAAGTTTAAATACAAGTACTTTTCATTAACAAATATTTTAGCGGGGAAGGAAATTGCTAAAGAGTATTTACAAAACTATCGGGAAAAGGATGTTGCAGTACATATCAACGAGTTGTTTAAAGAAAAATCAGGTTTGAATAAAGTTAAAAAGGACTTAAAAATCGCGAGTGAAAAGCTCACAAATGGAAAAAGTACAGAGATTATTGATTCAGTGGCGAGCTATATACTTAATTAACAAAAAAATCCCAAAAATTATTAGTGAATTTTAATAATATTTATTGTATGATTAGCAAAACTAAGACCGAATTAAATTCTGTGCGAAGCATAGTCAGTTTATAAGAGGGTTGAAACGTATTCAATTGAAAGAAGGTGTAGCATCTTGGATAATATAATTGTTCAGAAATATGGTGGAACCAGTGTCGGAGATACTAACAAAATAAAAAGAGTCGCCGATCGTATAATTAAAGCAAAAGAACAAGGCAATAACATGGTTGTCATTGTATCTGCAATGGGGCATACAACGGATGAACTCGTAAAATTAGCTATGGAAATTATGCCGGCTCCATCCGGTAGAGAATTTGACGCATTGATATCGACAGGCGAAACTGTTTCAGCGTCACTTTTGGCAATGGCACTGCACCAACAGGGTTATGAAGCAATTTCATTAACCGGAAGACAAGCAGGAGTATATACTGAAGATGTTCACAATAAGGCTAAAATTCTCGACGTTAAGCCAGAGAGAATCCTAGAGGAACTCACTTTAGGGAAAGTTGTAATCGTAACCGGTTTTCAAGGTGTAAATAGTCAAGATGATACAACCACGATAGGACGGGGAGGGTCAGATACTTCCGCGGTAGTAATCGCAGCTGCAATAAAAGCAACTGTATGTGAAATATATACTGACGTGGATGGAGTTTATACTGCGAATCCGTCGCTAATAAAAAATGCGAAAAAACATAAAGTAATTTCATATGATGAAATGTTAGAAATGGCGAGTCTTGGGGCACAGGTGCTACACCCAAGAGCAGTTGAAGGTGCAAAGGCTTATGGCTTAGAGATACATGTCAGATCCAGTTATAATTTTAGCGAAGGAACAATAGTTAAGGAGGTTTCAAAAATGGAAATAAAAAATCCGGTGACAGGAATAGCATATGACGAAAATGTTGCAAAAATTGCGATACTGGAGCTTCCTGATGTTCCAGGTATTGCTGGCCAGTTATTTACTAAATTAGCAGATGCCAAAATTAATGTGGATATGATCATCCAAAGTAATCAGGTAGATAGTCATAACGACATTGCGTTTACCGTTTCACGAGATGATTTAATAAAAGCCTTAGAGATTACTAAAGAGTACGCGAAAAGTATTAAAGCTTCAAATGTTGTTCATGATAATAACGTATCTAAGATATCCATTATTGGAGTTGGAATGATGTCAAGTCCAGGTGTGGCTGCCAGAATGTTTTCAATGTTGGGTGGTAATGGAATAAATATCGACTCGATAACAACCTCAGAAATAAAAGTATCATGTATCATTAATTCAAAGGACACGGAAAAAGCGGTAAGGCTACTTCACGATGGCTTTGAACTTGAAAAATGATATTAGTCCTTGGACTGATACTGGTTTATTTTGTCGCAACCTTACCTGGAATTAAGTATGCATTAACTCAAATAGAAGGAAGCAAACCCCTTGTTCGATTTAAACTAAATGAAAAAGTAAAAGTACTCCAATATATGGAGTTCTATCAGTTTTGGTATGTAGTTTCCTATGAAATAATAAAAATAATAGTATTAATTATGGTGTTGCGAGCAGAGAATTATTTTCTGTTGCTGGCATTTTTTTCAGGAATTGTTTTTCCTTTCTGGCAGAAGGATAACCCAAGAGAGACGGGTATATTCCCACTTATATTTATACTTTATCAGAATATCTGGTTCGGAATCGTTTTTGGGTTATTACATGGATTTGGATTAATAAAACGAAGAAAAACAAATACGGTTATTGAAACTGTGTTCTTCAGCTTTTCCTTATTGCTTTTCTGGGTGCTAAATTATGATATGTTGATTATTTATCAAACGATGACGTTAATCGTGTTTCAACTGGTTCATTTATTAGTATCTCCTGCAAAAACTTCAGAAAAATAACTTTAGTAAAAAGTATATAAACGCTATAATATTTTCTGTTATCAGAATGTCGGGGTGTAGCGCAGCCCGGTAGCGCACTTGTCTGGGGGGCAAGTGGTCGTCAGTTCAAATCTGGCCACCCCGACCAATGAGGTTTGTCGAGCAGGCAATCCTTTATCTAAAAACTTATTTCAACTATAATAATCAATATAAGCAATCAATTCTTATTTTCAACGAAGATATCAGGAGTTTATTTTTGATATGATGCGGAAAAACAAAAAAGGTATAAGCGGAGTAAAGGAAAAATATGAATAAATTAAAAAGCAACGATAATCAAACAGAGTTAAACAATCCAGAATGTCGTGACACTGTCACGACAATTGGTAGAGGTATGCTAACTAAATTCAGGGAGGTGTAAAAAATGCCAAAGATAGTTAATATTTATTGCGATGAATCCTGCCATCTTGAAAATGACAAATGTAATGTTATGGTGTTAGGAGCCATCTCCTGTCTGGAAGACAAGAAACAGGAAGCATTTTCCAGGCTAAGAGATATTAAGAAAAAACATAGATTAAATTTTAATTGGGAAACAAAATGGATCAAAACATCAAGATCAAAAATTAATTATTATCTTGATCTGATTGATTACTTTTTTGATAATGACAGCTTACAATTTAGAGTTTTGATAGTCCCGGATAAAACAAAACTTAACCATACTCGTTTTGGGCAGTCACATGATGATTTTTACTATAAAATGTATTTTGGAATGTTAAAAGGAATTTTAGACCCCCATGCCAAAAACAATATATATATTGATATAAAAGATACCTGTGGTGGACACAAAGTAAAGAAACTAAAAGAGGTACTGCGAAATGATTTTTATGATCACCATGAAGAACGGATAATCAATAGAATCCAAATCGTTAAATCTCATGAAATAGAGTTGCTTCAATTAACGGATTTACTGGTTGGTGCGGTTGGTTATGCTAATAGAAATTTAACCAGTAGTGAATCTAAACTTAAAATTGTAGAGAGAATACGGGAGCGTTCAGAGTATTCTTTGCTAAAAAGCACCTATTTAACGGAAAATAAGTTTAATATTTTTAAATGGAGACCTCAAGACTAATGGCAGATTTCAACTGGCTACCCAATGAGTTTATCAAGCAAAAGAATGTAACAGAAGCAACCTATATTCAAGCTTTATACAGAATATTCACAGAAGATTTTATTAATGATCCGGCAAATTTCAGAGGGCAAAAACTTGCTCTAAAGAAACACCCTAAAAAAGATAACAAAGAAGCTACTTTTTGGCATATGATAACAGAGGGAAAAGATGAAATGACCAGAACAATAGAATATAGCAGAGCCTCAAAATTGCCTTGGGTAAAGCCTGTCATTCTAAATGAAGCTAAAACCGAGGTTAAAGTGTGGGAGAATATACGAAAAAGTGAAACAAGAATTGTTTTATGGCTTGAACAAAAAGATTATGTTGTTGTACTAGCTAAACGCAAAGGATATATTTTGCCATGGACAGCATACCCAGTAACATATTCGCATACAAGGGATAAACTATTAAAAGAATATACTGCCTATATAAAGCAAAAAACGCCTCGATAGAGACGTTTTCGTTACTCCTTCTACCATAGGTAGTTGAGATATTAATACTATACCACAAATGTCAAATTTTAAACATAGATGCAAAAAATGAAATATTTTAGAATTCTTATTTGACTGTCATTTGACTGCTATCCCTCACAATGATTCGAACATCGTCCACTAAGCCCGACCACATGATTAGATAGGAATTAAACATATAGACAACAAACAAATTAAAAAAGTTGAATTTTTTAAAAAATCATATTGAATATTGATCGTAATTGTTTTATTATATAGGCAACTGCCTATATGGATGGAGCACGATATGAATAAAGTAGAGCAAATTCTAAAGATATTATCTGATAAAAACAGACTTCGTATATATAAGATGCTTGAAGCAAAACGATGCTGTGTATGCGAAATAGCCTATGTATTACAAATTAAGCAACCCAGTGTTTCGCAACATTTAAAAAAAATGAAAGATGCCGGTCTCATTATGAGTGAACAAGAAGGCTTATGGACAAACTACTACTTAACACCTACGTCCCAACCGTACGAAAAAATTCTATTAAGCGTACTATCGGAATGGCTCGGCAGTGACGAAATAATCCAAAAAGATATCGAACAAATTAAGTCCGTCGATAGAGAAATGATACCAAAGGAGTAATTGATGTTAAGAATATTTACAGTGCTTGCTGACTATTTAACTTATGATCTCTTCAACATGAATGCGAACTCTCATCTAGCAAAAAGCATCCATTTCTTTATAGAAGATACATCAAAAATATTTGTATTACTTGTAATTATGGTTTATGGAATTGCTGTCATACGGGCATCCATTAACATTGAAACTATAAGAGATTATCTATCTGGCAAGAATAGGTTTATCGGATACTTTTTAGCATCGATCTTTGGTGCAATAACGCCGTTTTGTTCCTGCTCCAGCATTCCTTTATTCTTAGGATTTACTCAAGCAAATATTCCAATTGGAATTACAATGTCGTTCCTTATAACATCACCAATGATAAATGAGGTAGCAGTACTTTTATTAGGCAGTATTCTAGGATTAAAATTTATGATTATCTATGTAGTTATCGGCATGATATCTGGAATAGTAGGTGGCTGGTTCTTTGACGCAACAAAAGCGGAAAAGCATCTACTTGTTTTCAAACAAAATGACATACAACAACGTGTAGCAGAAAAAAAACAGCTTTCTTTAAAGGACAGGCATGAATTTGCTAAATATGAGTTACAAGAAATCGTAGGCAGGGTTTGGAAATACATTATAATTGGTGTCGGATTAGGAGCACTGCTCCACGGATATATTCCCGAAGAATTTATCAGCACTTATTTTCATGGCAGAGCATGGTGGAATGTACCACTGGTTGTACTAACAGGAATACCATTATATAGCAACGTTAATGGAGTGATACCTGTCGCTCAAAGTTTAATCAACAAAGGGCTGCCAATAGGAACAGCGATAGCATTCATGATGAGTATGTCAGCAGCAAGTTTTCCAGAATTCATGATGCTAAAACAGGTAATGAAACCTCGGTTGCTAATAACATTTTTTATATTGCTACTAGTTCTTTTCACAATTAATGGATGGGTATTAAATATAATTTTTTAAGGAGGAGAAAAAAATGAAAAAAATAGAAATTTTAGGTATGGGGTGTCCGAAATGTAAGGTGCTTTATAAAAATGCCGAGCAGGCAGTGGCTGAGCTTGGCATAGAAGCTGATATCGTTAAAGTTGAAGAAATGGCTAAGATTCAATCTTATGGCGTAATGATGACTCCGGCATTAGTCATTGACGGAATCGTGAAAACAGTGGGTAAAGTACCGTCACCGGTTGAAATCAGCAAATACATTAAAGGAGAATAGTTATGACAGAAGAAAAGCCTTGGTACACGAAAGGATCAAAGATTGGTGATGCTCTGGAGAATTTGAAAGCTTCCAGTAACGAAGAAAGTTTTTTGGACACAAAAACTAAAGAGTTAATTAAATTTGCTATAGCGTCTGTTCTCCGCTGTCAGCACTGTACGCACAGCCATCTGAAAAAAGCGCTGGCTGGCGGTGCGTCACGGCAGGAAATTACTGAAACTCTCCTGATTGTTGCCACGCAGGCCGCGGCCACCCAGACAAGCTGGAATAAAGAGGTTTTTGAAAAATATTTAGCTCAAAAATAAAAGTTTGGAGGAATTAATTATGTCTAATTGCTGTAGTTGTGGAAGTGATAGTTTAACACTTATTTATGCCTGTTCAGGTGCAGCCAACACCGGTTATCTGGCGGATGCTGTTGCTCGTAAAATGATGAAAGACGGCAATGGGAAAATGACGTGCCTTGCAGCTGTCGGAGCTGGATTATCCGGTTTTATCGAATCTGCCAAATGTGCCAAAAATATTGTCATTGACGGCTGCCCGGTCGCATGTGGTAAAAAAATATTTGAAAATCTGAACCTGCCTTTTGAGCATTATGTTACTACCGATTATGGTGTAGAAAAGAATAAAACAGACGTTACAAACGATGTTATTTATAAGGTAACAAGTGAAATCAGCAAAAGTATTACCGCTTAAAGGATTATACGTTGCAGTTTGTCTTGGCGCTTTAGTTATGCAAAACACGATCGCTGTGGCAAAGGGAGAGCCGATTATTGTTTCTCCATCAGCTATGGTTAAGAACCAGATAAAAGTTTACTATTTCCATGGGGATTATCGCTGCGATTTTTGTCTCAGGATGGAAGAAAATATTTGTAAGGTTCTGGGAGAAAACTATCAAAAAGAAATAGATAAAAAACAAATTGAATTAATAATTGTTAACCTGTCGATATCTCCTGATAGCAACACCTACAAAGATAAGTACAAACTAGAACACAACGATTTAGTTCTGGTTTTAGTTAAAGATTCTGAAGAGAAAGATTACAAAAAGCCATGGGAAATCTGGAATTTTGTTTACGACTACCCCGCATTTAAGTCTTGTTTCATCAAAGAGATTAATCTGTATCTGGAAAAGCTGTTTTATGTTGAAGCTAAATCCAAAATAAATAAGGAGGTGTATAGTTGAATAAGAAAATCATTCTATTAATTTTTATTTTATTTCCTCTTGTTTTTGCACTAAATAAAGAAGGTGTTTCTATTAAATCAGACCCATCCAAAGATGTCAGCGAAACGATCGTAACCAGCCAGCCTCTCGTTACTTTTATAGAATTAGGTTCTGTTAAATGTATCCCTTGCAAGATGATGCAACCAATTATGGCAGATGTTGAAAAGGAATACGCCGGACAGGTTAAGGTTGTGTTTTACGATGTGTGGACTAAAATGGGGCAACCCTATGGTCAACATTATAAAATAAGAGCCATTCCGACTCAGATATTTCTCGATAAGGACGGTAAAGAATACTTCAGACATGAAGGGTTTTTCCCCAAAGAAGAATTAATAAAAATATTAAAACAAGAAGGTGTTAAATAGTGCTTTTAGATTTGTTTAATTCTCTAACGGGAGCACTTTATGGCAGCCCAGTATTGGCATTAATAACTGCTTTTGTCTGGGGAATATTAAGCATATTGCTTAGCCCCTGTCATTTATCCAGTATTCCTCTGGTTATTGGTTTTGTCAGTGGCATGGTAATCAGTCAGGAAAAGCCATCTATAAAGAAAGCGTTTTTACTATCAACGCTTTTTTCTTTAGGTATTTTACTGTCTATTGCGGTTATTGCTGTTATTACCTCTTTAATGGGACGAATAATGGGAGACATTGGTCCTATAAGTGACTATCTTTTGGCCATGTTATTAGTGATAACTGGAATATATTTATTAGAAATTATCCGGCTGCCCTTTATTAACACTGATTTTTCCTTTTTTAAACGTAAAGGGTATCTGGCAGCTTTGATATTAGGAGGTTTAATGGGGATGGCCTTGGGGCCCTGTACGTTTGCCTTTATGATGCCGGTATTAGGTGTAGCCTTCCAAACAGCTGGCACACATTTAACCTTTTCGCTGGGATTAGTATTGATGTATGCCTTGGGGCATTGCAGCGTAATTATCCTTGCAGGGACTCTGACAGAAGCAGCTGAAACATGGCTGAAATGGAACCGGAATAATCGGGCAGTTTTCTTGATAAAAAAAATATGTGGTGTTCTATTAATCGCAGCAGGAATCGGAGTGGGTTTAGTTTAAACAAGGAATTCTTATTATGACAAATACAAGAGATTGTTTTTTTGAGCGACCAAGATCACCTGCCGCTCAGCATAATCGAGGTACATGGTAACGATCTCATTAAGGTCTTTTATCTCATCCGCATTAAGATAATTCTTGGCAATACCAACATCTTGTTTTCTTACTATAGAGCCGCACCAGGATGTCAGGCCCATGTTGGGAACATCAGGATTGCTTCGTGATTCAATAAGTTCCGCTGCCGTTTTTCCGGTAGTCGCCCAGAGCATCTTGTTCTGTACTTTTTTGAAAAAAAGCTGTGCCTGCTCAGATTGTTTGTCGTAATCTATGGCTGTCGTATATATATCTCGGATTTTTTGATAAAACTGGAAATGTTCTTGGCATCGAGGATGCAGATTCAGTTCAACTAAAAATAAAAGATCGTTTGAAGAATAATATTCTACCATCTTGTTTGGGACTGTTTGATGTCATCTGCGAAACTAGAGACAACAAACAAATTATTAAAGTGGCTTTAGCCAGTGGTTCGGAAAAACCATACTATATCAAAAAATACGGCATGTCAGAAAAAGGATGTTTTATCCGCATTGGCAGTGCAACTGAACCAATGCCTGTCAGGATGATTGAAGATGCTTTTGCCAGACGAACTCGAAACTCCATTACTCGAATCAAATCCCCTCGGCAAGATCTAAGTTTTGAACAGTTAAAAATCTATTATCAGGAAGCTGGGCTTACTCTTGGTGATAAATTTACAGCAAACCTTGAACTGTTAACCGAAGATGGTGCTTATAATTATGCTGCCTATTTGTTAGCTGATGAAAATGGAAACTCTACTCAAGTGGCAAAGTACGCCGGAGCAGACCGTATTCATCTTTTAGAAAGCAAAGAATACGGCTATGGTTGTTTAGTAACTACTTGCAAGAGAATTTTAGATAGGATGGAAACTATTGAGAATAGAACAATTAATAGAATTACCTCAAATAAAAGAATTAATAAAAACCTTTGGAATACCGTAGCTCTTCGTGAGGCAATTCTCAATGCCATTCTTCACAATGATTATACAACAGAGCTGGTTCCCAAATTTGAAATATTTACTGACCGAATAGAAATTACTTCTGCTGGGCACATTTCTGCCGGAGAAGATCGGGAAGACTTTTTTGCCGGCTATTCTAATCCAAGAAATAAGACCCTCATGCGAGTTTTTAAGGATTTAGACATGGTTGAATATCTTGGTTCAGGCATGCCAAGGATCTTGGGAGCTTATCCCAAAGAATCTTACACGTTTGCTTCCAGATTCATTCGGCTTACTTTTCCCATAGATCAAGAAGCACTTGATTTGGAGAATCAGGTTAAAGCCGAAGGTGCGTTGGTAGAAATCAAAGAGCCGGCGGAAGAAATTGGCGGATTAAATTCATTGTTTGATGCAATTAAAAAAAGTCCGGGACTAAAAGCGAAGGAGCTTTCAGAAATTCTGGATAGACCTATTGATACGGTAGATAAACAAATACGAAAACTGGCGGATAAAAATTTAATCGAAAGACGTGGAAGTAAAAAAACTGGTGGATATTGGCATGTGGAATAATAAAACATTTCAGGCATCTTATTTGACTGTCATTTGACTGGCAAAATTTATGATGGGAAAAAGACCAAATGCTGAATCTTGTACGGTTCGAACATCGTCCACTAAGGCCGACCATGCTTCCAAAAACGTACAAGATTCAGCATTTATGGAAGCTGACTTCCAAAACTATTTAAAGTAGGTTATAATCACTATATGATTAAGAGAGATAGATACATAAATGAACTTATTGGCTTTAAGGATAAACAATTAATAAAGGTCATCACAGGTATTCGCAGGGGTGGAAAATCAACCCTGCTCAATATTTTTCAAACTTACTTGTTAAAAAATAATGTAAATCCAAATCAAATTATAACAATAAATTTTGAAAATCCTGATTTTGAAGAGCTACAAGATTACAAAAATCTTTATAAGTATATTGAGAATCGTTTAACTAAAGATAAAAAGAACTATGTATTCTTAGATGAAATCCAAAATGTTACCGATTATCAAAAAGCTGTTGACGGACTATACATAAAAGAAAACGTAGATATATATATAACTGGTTCAAACGCTTATTTTCTATCAGGTGAACTAGCTACTCTATTATCTGGAAGATATATTGAAATTAAAATACTGCCATTATCTTTTCAAGAATATTTATCTGCATTTTCAGAACAATCTGACTTGCCGACAAGATATAAGAACTATCTTGTTAACAGCTCGTTTCCATACACTATAGAACTTGATTCTAAACAAATCGGAATATACTTAGATGGGATATACAATACTGTCATCTTAAAAGATGTGGTTGCAAGAAAAAACATTTCAGATGTAGCTGTTCTTGAAAGTGTCGTGAAATATATGTTTGATAATATTGGTAATATAACTTCCATTAAAAAAATTAGTGATAGCCTAACTTCGGCTGGCAGGAAAGTGTCTAATCATACTGTTGAAAACTATATATCAGCTTTGTTAGATTCTTTTATTTTATATAAAGCAAGCCGCTATGACATCAAAGGCAAACAATATTTGAAAACAAATGAAAAATATTACGCTGTAGACGTAGGTCTGCGATATTTTTTGCTTGGAACTAAAAAAACGGATATGGGTCGAATTTTAGAAAATATTGTTTATTTAGAACTTATCAGAAGAGGTTATGACGTTTATGTAGGAAAAGTGGGAATCCTCGAAGTAGACTTTGTTGCATTAAAGGATGGAAATGTTGAATATTACCAGGTTGCGCAAACTGTTCAACATGAAGATACACTTCGAAGAGAATTAGAATCCTTAAATAATATAAAAGATCATAATCCCAAATATTTACTAACATTGGATAACGAACCCGCATCTTCTCATAATGGAATCAAACAAATTTATGCACTTGATTGGTTAGTTCAATCTTAATAATGGTTCGAACGTCGTCCACTAAGGCCGACCAATCGATTAGTTAAAACTTGAACGTATTTAAGAGGGGAATCAAGTATTCCTCCCTTAACGCTCGATTATATCTCGCTGATTCCCTAGTTGATAACAATTAATCTTGTTGAAACTGGGATGAGGGCTCTAGGCTCTACAACATTAATGGGGGCAACAACTCTTGATAAATAGATTTTAAAATATAAATTAAGCACAAGCAACCCTCACTTTCATTCTGTAGTTTTGAAAATTTCTAAAACCATACGCACGTCTACTCGTCATTTCCATTTTGTTATGAAGGATCTTTCTTGCGTAATGTCCTCCAAAAGCAGCTGGTGCATGCTAAAAAAAATCTCCCAAAAAAATGAAAAGGGGCTTTACAAAGCTCTCTATCAGATGTAGTATTTAAGCATCTACTGAATAGGAGAGATTTATGAACGAGACCAAACAAGCCGACCTTTTCAAAGTATTGGGTGTCGAGTCGCGCATCAGGATTATTGACCTGCTCAAGAAGAAAGGTCCTCTCGGAGTCAACGAACTGTCCGAAGTGCTGGGAATCACTGCTTCGGCCGTGTCGCAGCATCTGAAGATACTCCGATATGCGGGTCTGGTCCGCAGCGAGCGGAAAGGATACTGGCTACCCTACGAGATCGATCAGTCCGCCTTGGATAAGTGTCGGGAACTCCTGACTGAAGTTTGCACATGCGGCTGCAAGGACACCGGTCGGGTCCGGGAAGCGGAGTTGGAAAAAACGGAGGACAAGCTTACTTTGCTGCAAAAATACGAGCGGGAGCTCAAGAAGGAGCTTGAAGAAGTGCGTGCGAGGATTAAGGAAATAGCGACGGAGTAAGAAACTATTTTTTTTGACATATATTTAAGTGTTTGCTTTATAACTTAATAAGTCATCCAGGTGATGGCACATGGAAAGGAGAAAAAGCTATGGAAGAGAGCAAGGGTTTTATTGAGAAGGAGGAAAGAGACCTCGTCCGGCGGATCGCCAAGGAGCGGATTGCCCCAACGGCCGGGGAGCGTGACAGAAACGGAGTATTTCCTCGCGAGGCAATCGAAGTCCTCGCAGACGTTGGACTTCTGGGAATGGTCGTTTCTGAAAAGCATGGTGGCGCGAACGCTTCGCGGAAAGACTTTGCATTGCTTGCAACCGAATTGGGCCGTGCATGCGCCTCGACGGCACTGGTGGCCGTGTCCCACATCATAGCGGAAAAAGCCATCGAGACGGCTGCAACAGACCTTGTCAGGGAAAAATGGCTTCCAAAGATGACGGCAGGCCGGGCCTTGGGGGCTTTCGCCGTGCATGAGTCCAACAGCGGCAGCAATGCGGGAGCGATCACCACCACAGCGAGGATCGTCAGGGACGAGTACATCGTCAACGGTTCGAAATTCTTCATCACGTCAGCGGGTGAAGCGGATGTCTACCTAGTGCTTGTCCGGACGGACCCGGAGAAGGGTTCACAAGGAATGAGCGCGCTGCTCATCGAAAAGGACGCCCAAGGGCTTTCCTTTGGACACCCTGAAGACAAGATGGGTCTT
>Ga0154585_1001_pt1 | contig 63743 bp, 48 predicted proteins | sample RifGroF2_FD_116014 | JGI IMG/M metagenome (GOLD analysis project Ga0154585, IMG submission 116014) | Candidatus Margulisbacteria bacterium GWF2_35_9 | reverse complement strand
ACCATGTCCACGAGTTCATTTATTGCGATATCCTCAATTTCAAATCCTTGTTCAGACACAATGCTTTTTGAGATTGCTATCACTTTGTCTCTTTGCCATACATCAAATTTTTTAAATTCTTTTGTCTGACAAGTATCCATAAGATATTTTACTATTTTTTTACGCTTATCCGGCATTTTTCTAATCACGAAACAAACAGAATTGTCACTTGTATTATCCTCAAATAGACGTTTAAAATGTTCGTAATAATCATCACGAACATCCGGAATTCCATTAAATATGATTAATTTTTTACTCGAAAATAAGCTGACGGAAAATGCGGCATCAATTAGGCTCTCCACAGAGGACTTTTCTTTAAACTCTTCAATCGATAATCCATCCTGCCCACCTAAAAATGAGTTCTTAAGTTTCGAAAGTTCCTGCATTAGCAAGTATTCTTCATCCCCATAATATAAGTATTTTTCCATAATCTACTTATTGATTATTTCGTTATAAGCTTCATCAAGAAACACTAGGGTTTGGGATAGAAAAGAAGACTCTTGTTCAGAAAGGTTTCCTTTTGTTCTGCTTTCTAACATTTTTAGCATATCTATTGTCAGCATCGCTTGCTCTAAGTCTATTTCTTTTTTGTTGTTGATTGGATTCACTACTTTCCCCAATTGTTGCATGGCTGTCATATTAAATGTATAGACCAATGACGTAAATAGAGATTCCTCAAATTCTATATTTTCATCCATAATGTTAGCTATTTTCATCCTCTAATTGTTGATATGTTTCGTCAGATATATCACTGTTTGAATACACATTTTGCACATCATCATTATCTTCCAGCTTATCAATCATTGAAAGGATTTTTTTTGCGATCGTAACATCAGTAACTGGAATTTGCATGGAGGGGATCATCGATAACTCAGAGTTTAAGTACGCGATATTATTTGAATCAAAATCATTTTTAAGTGATTCATAAGTGAGCGATTCGCAAATAACTTCAATTGATCCATCGTCTAATTGCTTAATGTCATCCACATCATGATTGATTGCAATATCCATAATTTTATCTTCCGATACTGCCGCACCATCAAATACAAAAACTCCTTTTTTACTAAACATATAAGCAACAGAGCCTTTTTCTGCCATATTGCCTCCTGCTTTTGTAATCACATTTTTTATTTCAGGCAATGTACGATTTTTATTATCAGTCACACACTCTATAATCATTGCGACGCCAGCCTGGGCATAAGCTTCATAGGTAACTTCCTCCATATGACCTGAATCACCACTACCTGTCCCTCTCAGGATTGCTTTTTTAATATTATCATTGGGCATATTCACTTCCTTCGCCTTTTGAATGGCAAAACGTAAGCGTGAATTCATATCAGGGTCACCGCCACCTAATCTGGCTGCCATAATGACTTCTCTTGCAGCTTTAGTAAATATTTTCCCTTTTTTCTCGTCATTTGCACCTTTTTTTCTCTTTATTGTGCTCCATTTACTATGTCCAGACATGATTCAACCCCTTTATATTCAATTATTGAGTGTTTTTATCATTTTGTTATCAAAAAACCTAAGATTCAGCACTCACCTAATAATTTATTATACAACATATTATTGTTTCCTAAAACTTATACATTACATTCTTTCGATGCATTACAGAAAATTTTGTTCGATATATTATTAAAGAAACACAACATTGGAGAAATTAAATGATCGTAATAACAACACTAATTCTAATATCCCTTTCCACTATCGGATATATCTTTTTTAAAAATAAAAAAAGTACTAAAACTATTTATAAAGTTGATTTAATCCTTGACCAAGCATTGTCGGAGAAGTCGATTTACAAGGTGAACTTGATTCACAACAAAGACGTTGTGCCAAAGAGGCACAAGTCATATATAAAAAGTTACGTTATCTAAACACCCCTCTTCCCCCCCCAATGTTTAGATAGCGTGATACGAAGGAACGTTCCCCCCCAGGACGTTCCTTCATTTTTTAAAAAATTCCAACATTATTTTTATCACTGTTAAAATATGAAAGAATATTTTTGAAAGAAAATATAAAGGAGACTAAAAAAAAGCGGGCATAGCCCGCTTTTTTTTATTTATGAATGGACTAAATGTCCGTATAGTTGTGAGTATTTCTGCGCTGAAGACTTCCAAGAGAAATCACATTTCATTGCATTGGAAACAATCTTCTTCCATGCTTTTTCATCAGAATATACATTAATCGCTCTAAGTAATGTCTTATAAAGTTCCTGACTATCATACTTACTAAAAACAAATCCATTACCTTTATCCTGCTCAAAGTCTTTAGCTAAATCAAAATCAACAATCGTATCCGCTAAACCACCTGTTTCTCTAACGACAGGAATCGTTCCGTATCTTAAACTAATCAACTGTCCCAATCCACAGGGTTCATACTTTGACGGCATTATGAACATATCCGACCCAGCATAGATATATTGCGCCAAGTTTGCATCGTATTTTAGCTGCAAACTCATTTTTGTCGGATATTTAGACTGCAACTCGGAAAACAATTTATGGTATTTCTGTTCGCCTGTACCAAGAACAATCAGTTGAATATTTAGATGCAAAAGTTTATCAATAATTTCTGCCAAAATATCAAAACCTTTTTGGTCTACTAATCTTGATATTATTCCTAAAACAGGTGCGCCAACTTTGCGACGCATACCGCATTGTTTTAATAAATACTTTTTATTATCTAACTTATTAACGATTGTTTTTAAACTATATTTTTTGTGAATAATGGGATCATTACTCGGACTGAAAACATTATAGTCGATACCATTGATAATTCCAGAAACGGAGCTCTTTCTGGCATTTAAAAGGCCATTAAGTCCTGCTCCATATTCCTCGGTCTGTATTTCCTGACTATATCGCTCGCTTACTGTAGTAATAAAATCAGCATACACGAGACCTGCTTTTAGGAAATTCAGCTTCCCCCAAAACTCTAATTTATCCATAGTGAATAAGGACTCATCCAAGCCCGTCTTGCTCATTGATTCCGCTTCAAAAACCCCTTGATATCCTAAGTTATGGATGGTTAAGATTGTTTTTATCCCCTGATAAAATGGATCAATTGAATATAACGTCTTAATATAAACTGGAACTAATCCGGTTTGCCAATCATTGCAATGAATAATATCTGGTTTCCAATTCAAACGCTTACACATGTCTAAAGCAGCACGGGAAAAATATATAAATCGTTCATCATTATCGATATAATCTTTATCCGTTCCGGGAACCTGATATAGACCATCGCGGTCGTAGAGATCATTATTCTCAATAAAATATACTTTAGTCTTGCTATCCGGAATGACAGACGAGAATGCAGCGCCATTAATCTGTTTATCTCCCACTTCTACAACGAGATCAGTTAACGCTAACTGTAAATTATACTTTTCTTTATTAACCTGTCTGTAGCGGGGCATAACGACGACAACATCATGACCAATTTTACTAAGTGCTTTTGGAAGTGCTCCAGCAACATCGGCCAAACCACCGGTCTTTGCAAATGGAATAACTTCTGATGATAGAAATAATATTTTCATACTCTTCACCCCTCTTCTTAGGTTTTTACCTGAGCGACTTGCTTACTCATGTACAATTTATAATCCACCCCTGGGAATATATTATCTTTCGATTCCATTTCCCTGACGTAATCTTCGTCGATTCTATTTCCCATAATCATGTCATACAATCTGTTAAATCTATTAATATGACTTTTTGTTCGCCTGAGAGCATACTCAACCATCGTCCCCGTTTTCATAATAAATGCCCAATCGGAACTTTGACCCAGCAATAATTCTCTTGCGGACTGATTTAATGCTCGCTGAAGAGTCCCTTGAGCGTTTGGAAACTTATTTGCCATTTCTGTCATTCGTTCGGCCATTTTATGTAGATGACGATAAATCCAGTCATTACTTCCCTCTAACCAAACTTCATTGTACCCTTTATTTCCCCAACTCGACATTGAGGGGGTTACGACTTGATTAGTTGGATTTTCTAATAAATACTCATATGGAGTGATCATTTTAATAGTGTCTTGATCGTAATAGATCTTTCGAATTAAAAAATCAATCCACTGAGGACCCTCAAACCACCAATGCCCATAAAGTTCTGCATCGTAGGGTGACACAATAATCGGTTTTTTATTTCCCATAACATCATATAAATATTCAACCTGCCTAACTCTGTTAAACAAGAAATTGCCGGCATGCTCTGCTGCCAATTCTCTTGCTTCATGATGGTTATAGGGTTGTTTTTCGTCTGTTTCTCTACCTGTGATTCGATAATACTTAATCCCTGTATGCTTTCTAATACCATCCGGATGAATATAGTCTTTAATATAATCCATGTCTAAATCGAATCCGATGTCTCGGTAGAAATCACGATACCTAAAGTCTCCCGGATAGCCTTCTTCAGCACTCCATACAGACTTTGATGATTCAATATCTCTGCCAAATGCAGCAACTCCATTTTTTGTATAAACAGGAGCGAATACCCCATATTTTGGTCTTGGATTACCATGAAGAACACCATGAGCATCGGTAAAGAAAAACTGGATACCCGCTTGTTTAAGCTCGGCATCATCTCCTGGATTAAAACCGCATTCGGCTAACCATATGCCTCTTGGTCGACGACCAAAATGTCTGGAATAATCTGAAGAAGCGAGTTCTACTTGCGCATGAACTGCCTCACGTCTTGTTTCCATTAGTGGTAAAAAACCATGGGTAGCGGTACAGGTGATGATCTCTAATTTCCCCATATCCTGAAAACGCTTAAACCCATTAATCAGGTTCTTATGATATTTATCAACTAATACATAACGACACTTCATAAAATGCGCATGATACATTTTAGCCGTTTCGTGGAATTCAGGTTGAAGACGTGTCCGATCTATTTCCTTAACACTGAGTTCAATTAAGCGATCAATATACCTCACTGCTCTATTTTGTAATAATTCATCAGAAAACATTGCCGCTAAAGGTGGCGTGATCGACATTGTTAGCCTAAAATCAACTCCGTCATTTACAAGACCTTCAAATACATTCAGCAAGGGAATATACGTCTCCGTTATTGCTTCATAAAACCAGTCTTCTTCTAAAAAATCTTCATATTCTGGGTGTCTTACATAGGGCAAATGTGCATGTAAAACAAGCGCTAAATAACCTTTCTCCATAACTAATATTCCTTTCTTAAAAACGTTTTTCTATTTTTTAACGAATGGTTCTCTTTACTTCTGGTGTTATTTCCCGAGACATACTTCCATCTTTGGAAACGCCTTTTACGTTAAAAGGAAACTCACCATTAGGCAAGGCCATGTGAATTCTAAATCGACCATCTTTATCAATTTTTGTTTTTTCACCATTGATCATAAGTAACTTAGCATCTGGTTTCACTTGACCATATACAATAAGTTCGGTATCAACCCACATCCAGAAATCCTGCTCAATTTTTTTCTTCGTTTGAGAGGAAAGAACATGAGAGGAAAGCGCCTCTGAACTTAGGTTCATGGTCGGCATTGTTATTTTAATGTCCCGAGGGATTATTTCAGTAATAAACGCTGAATTCATATTTCGTTTATAATGACCACCTGATAGACGATACATTTCATTATAAAGATCCTGATTTTTATTAAAATCAATCATCATCCATTCTTCATCATAATAATCACTCACTGTTTCTCTTGGTGTTGTTATAATATTGGACCTTGCGATAACGAGGAATCGATTATCCCATAATTTCAAACCGATTTCAGCACAATAACTCCTATTTCCAACCACATTGAAGTACCAGTTTGGTGCTTCATTCACGTCATATTCATCCGTAGACCAAGCATTTTGGCCATTAAATGTAATATCGGTTACATCATATAATCGCACCATTGTTTTATACTCAGAACCTGAAGCGTTTGCTTGATGTAGCACATGCTGTCTTCGATCATGTGTAACATCCCAATAACCATATATGTGCGTTGGATCAATTACCATTAAGGTAATACTGTTATCCCCATAGCGATCCTGTATTTGATGATGATCTTCTAATACATGTGCAGCATGGCTTGGAGAATAGTGAATCTCCTCCACCTGATTAGTTTCTGTCAATTTTTTTTCATCGGTAACACTCACCAATACGGGTTGAACACGCTTATATTTACTAGCCTCAACTTCTTCTTTAGTCGATTGTTCTTCCTGATCCTGTAAATAAATGCTTGTTTGTTCCGATAGCAGTCTTTCTGTTGCCGGGTCCATTTCTTTCTTTTTGATTCTCAATATTTCTAAAATAGAAGTAATGAGCTGCGGTTTTGCCATTCGTGTTCGATATTTAACATCAAGATCAGTTGCTAATCTTAATAATTCATGTTTTGTAAGTTTTATTAGATCCTGTTTATTTTCTAACATTGCGTGCTCCTTTCCTATCATTTCTTATACGATTCTGACGCTATTTAATGTTCCCACACCATTATCAACATACCTGACTGCTCCGGGATCATTTTCATATTTACCATCGACCATATACTTGTACTGATGTTCACCTTCAGGAAGAATCGCTCGCGTTAGCCATTCTCCTTTTTCATTCTTTTTCATTGGCTTCTTGATGGGATTCCATTTATTAAAATCACCCAGCAAATAAACTTCTTTGGCATCAGGTGCATAATACTTGAATTGAACCTTGTGTTTCATTGGTTCTGTCTGTGTTTTTTTCTTTGTAGCCATATGATCACCTCTTTTATTTATTTATGGTCCATCACCATATACTTATCATAATCTCTTAAAAAGGAAGCAGCTTCCTCTGGAGGTGTCGGATTTATGTAAAAACCGGTACCCCACTCAAATCCTGCTACTTTTGTTAATCTCGGCATTATTTCCAAGTACCAATGATAGTCAAATTCAATTGAAGACCAATAAGATGGATTCCCTGGTCGCTTAGTAGTATTTGGTGCAGTATGCAATATAATGTTATATGCTGGATCATTTAATGCCACTTTCAATCGAGTCAATACATCCTTCAACATTAAAGCCAAATTATAAAGACTCGCATCATCCGTTTTTATATAACTATACGAATGCGTCTTTGGAATTACCGTTAATTCGAAAGGGAACCTAGAAGCAAATGGGGCAAACGACAAATATTGGTCATTTTCACTGACAATTCGCTCCCTCGTAATAAGCTCCTGTTTAATTACATCGCAAAATATACATCGTTCTTTATATTTGTAATGAGACATAGCCGCCTCAAGCTCTACCTTCAAATTTCGAGGAACCACAGGCAAAGCAATGATTTGAGAATGGGAATGAGACATAGACGCTCCTGCTGCAATCCCATAGTTTTTAAAAGCAATTGCCGAACGTAACCGCTCATCTTTATATAAATCCGTAATACGCGCTTTTATCACCTTAAATACTCGATGTATCTGTTCTGGCTCAAAATCAGCAATATTCATTTTGTGTTGAGGATGTTCGATAATTACTTCATGTGCACCCGTTCCAGACATCGCATCGTACATTCCGATACCATATCTTTGTAACTCATGCTCACTTTCCATTACCGGAAATTTATTTGGAATAACGCGAACACTCCAACCTGAGTTATTCGCCTCTGCTTCCTGAGTGCGAACTGCCATAATCTCATTAGGGGTTTTATCCTCATGACCTTCGCAAAACGGACAGAAGGAATGCTCTTTATGAATACTATCAACTCGAAAGTCAGATGGACGTGCACTTCTTTTCTGAGAGATGATCACCCACCTGTTTGTTAATGGATCTTTTCTTAATTCTGACATATAAAACTATCTCCTAATGCGTATATTTCATGTTTACGAACATAATTATACACCTTCGAAGACGAAGTATACAAGCAGAAATGTCTATATACTGTCTATTTTACATCTATTTTTTGGAATATTTGTCCATTTTGTGTCCATTTTGAATATTAGACGATCCAGTTACTAATTAAATCCATCTCTTTCGGTATTTCAAAATCAACAACATTTCCAATGGGCCAGCGCTCTATTTCTTTGCTTTGTTTTTCAACAGCCAATATAAATTTAAAGCTACTACCCTTTTCCGCACCAATATCAGCAATCGGAACTTTCAACTCTAATATACGCTGAAACATGCTTATAATGCTGGAGGATTCACTCAATTCGTATTTTTTACCTTTATTCCAGTAAAAAAACGTTTCAGAACAATTCCCTGCAAGAGGAATTCTGACCTTGCCTTGACTTGGGGCAAGGAAATAAACAATCAATGAAAGGTCCTTGTCTTCACTCATATATTCTAGCAAATTATTAAAATCAACCCGTAGATATATATTAGATTCATCATATCCATAAAAAAATTTATTGATCAGATTCTTTTCCAAATAGGCATCTGTAATTTTCTGCGTATCATAACAACCGGCTCCTTGCCATTCATAGAAGTCAGTAACCCTGCCATCAATATCCGGACTAATAATACTTGAAATCTCTTTTGCAGGTTTTGTTTGGGATACTTTTTTGATTGGCACAAATACTTCATTTGGCGCAACAATGCCTAGTATTTCATATATATTTAATAAATGCTGTCGATATAACTCATCAAATTCTTTATCGTTCTTACTACTATGATCGTTTCCATACCACCAGTTCCAATCAGATCCTTCTGCAATATATAATTCTTTCCATGCCAAATCCAATCTCTTTTCTTCACTTATGGTAATTCCGATTTCCTTCATGGTTTGCCATTGTACAAGATCGGCTCGAACCTTCCGAAGTAAATCCCAGGCCGAATTATCTTCCTCATGACCAATCCAGATATTAAAATTATTATTAATCCAAGAACCAGGATAAATACTCGTAATTCTTTTCTTACTTTGAGTGTTTTGCTTTAAATACTGAGAGATTGTAATGGGTATAATATTTCGATGGGAACTTAATCGTTCGTATACTTTATACAAAAAATCCCAACCATTATTTGGATAGTACTCCCAAGCATTTTCACCATCAAGAATAATAGGAATTAATGGCATATTTGGCGTTTCTTCTAAGTTATCCACAATTGACTCCATGGTTGCCAACAGGTTATCCACAGCGCTGTCTGTTTCCCAATCTTTATAATCAAACCCAATCTTATCACTGATATGCTTATCTCTAAATACAATATCAATACATTTATTATTTTTCCCTTCATATGTATAAAACTGGTTTATACTACTTAACTCCATCTTTTTATTTTGCTTCTGAAGAGTCATTCGTAATATGTCCTGATCTGATGCGATCCATGAAATACCCGTTTCAGCAATTACCTGTATTGCTTCATCCGATACAGCTCCTTCAGCGGGCCAAATTCCAGCTGGTTTTTTACCGAATACTTCTTCAAAATACTTGATTGCCATTATCAATTGGCCTCTTGCATCTTCTGTATGCTGAAACTGTTCCGGTAGATGAATGCCAGATGATGACTCGCTTGCAACATCTGTATTGCATATTAAAGGTAAAATCGGATGATAAAACGGAGTCGTTGAACATTCGATCTGGTTTCTATCTTGAAGTTCTTTATACTTATCAATAATTAAAGACATGATTTCATATTGCTTTTCAATGACTAAGGCCTTGTCTTTTGCTGTGAAATCACGTCCTTTAGCAATTAACGACTTGATCCCTTCATCGTGTTGCTTATAATAGGCTCCGAACCAGCTTAAATTAAACCATACCTGCAAATCCATAATTTCTTGATTGGAAAAATGGATAACCGCTTCCTTTATTTCCTCATAAGAGCCCATCGTACCTCGCTTGTTATATAATTCCTGATATCTGGGATATGGCTTAATTAATCGATCCCATTTTGATAAAAAGAAATTTTTAAGAATAAAGGTTTTATCCCGTTCACTTAACACATGGGAGTCTCTCTTTGTATATTCAAGAAATGTATCCGTTATTTCTTTATTAACATATTGCTTAATTTGAACTAATAAGGACGGAACTAGGTTAAAATTGACACGCATATTTGGGAAGAAATCTAAAATCTTCACCATGTCATAATAATCTTTTATTGCATGAAGTCTTACCCAAGGCAAAATTGCAACATCACTAACAGGATTCACATAATAAGGTTGATGCATATGCCACAAAATAATGACATTTGCCATTCTAGCCATACTATTCTCCGGTAGGTTTCTTTAATCTAATACTTAACTCCTGAAGCTGTTCGGCTGATACTGTGCCAGGTGCATCTGTTAACGGACATACTGCACTTTGAGTTTTTGGAAATGCAATAACGTCTCGGATTGATTCTGCTCCTGTCATAAGCATAATCATCCGGTCTAAGCCTAATGCAATACCACCATGGGGCGGAGTTCCATATTCCAATGCCGTTAACAAGAAACCAAACTTCTCATTAGCAGATTCCGTATCAATATTTAATAAATTTAATATTTTCATTTGTATATCTGAATTGTGTATACGAATACTGCCACCACCAAGCTCCATACCATTTAATACAATATCATAAGCAATGGATGAAAGTTTTAGCGGATCTGAGTCTAAATCTTCAATTGACTTAATATTTGGCATTGTAAATGGGTGATGTAATGGATTAATACGTCCATCTGTCTTTTCAAACATTGGGAACTGAGTCACCCATACAAATGAATATTTCTGCTTGGGTTCGACATTTAATAATTTTACAACTTCTAATCTAAGTCTTCCTAGGACACGGTGAACAACTGTCGAATTATCGGCGATGAAAATAATAACATCACCCGGTTTCCCATCAAAGCTTTCTATAATCGGCTTTAATTCTTCAGGCTTAAAGAATTTGGTAATCGGCGATTGATATTCATACTGAGAAATATCTAACCCAGACTCAGGTTTAATGGTAATCCAAGCCATCCCCTTAGCGCCATTCTTTTGAGAAAAAGCAACTAAGTCATCTAGATTTTTGCGACTTAAACTGGCACCATTTTTTATATTAATTCCTTTTATTAATCCACCATTATCCGCAATGCTTCTAAACACTTTGAATTCCACTTCTTTACAGAGATTCGTAATATCGACTATCTTGAAATCATATCTTAGGTCTGGCTTATCACTTCCATAGAGATTAATGGCATCTTCATATGAGATTCTATTGATCGGAAGGGAAACATTCTCTCCTATTGCGGCAAACGCATGTTTTATCATTCCTTCAGTCATTGATATGATATCGTCTTCAGTTACAAAAGACATTTCAATATCAATTTGAGTGAATTCAGGTTGACGATCCGCTCGAAGATCTTCGTCACGAAAGCATTTAGCTACTTGATAGTATCTCTCAAATCCCGCAGACATAAGAATTTGCTTAAATAACTGCGGTGATTGAGGTAATGCAAAAAAATGTGTTGGATTGACTCGACTTGGAACAAGATAATCTCTGGCTCCTTCAGGAGTACTTTTTGTTAGAATCGGTGTTTCAACTTCAAGAAATTCATTTTCATCCAGATAATCCCTGAGTCGCTTGACGATATTATTTCTTAGAATAAATTTCTCTAGATTTTTTGGTTTTCGGAGATCTAAATATCTGTATTTAAGCTTTAACGTTTCATCGACATTTTCATCATCTGCCACACTAAAAACGGGTGTTTTGCTCGTGTTCAGAATTTCAATTTCGTTGCACTGAACTTCTATTTCGCCTGTCGGCATAGATGGATTAACCGTATCCGCTGAGCGTTCGATAACGACACCTTTTACAGCAACCACGTATTCACTTCGAATACTTTCGGCAAGCTGATGAGCTTCGGCTGTTTTACTTGTGTCAATAGTCGCTTGGACCATACCACTTCTATCTCTTAAATCGATAAATATAACACCACCATGGTCACGTCGGCGATTAACCCAGCCGTTTAAGGCAACTTCTTTGCCAACGTCACTTTTTCTGATGTCCCCACATTTGAATGTTCGCTTAATCATAACAGTCATATAGTATAGATTTTTAGACGTTTTTTGTCTATGAGGTTTTTTGAAAATATATATCTATTGCCCTTGATAAAAATAATAGGCGGATAGATCCCTGATTAAGCCATTTATCCACAAAATGCTATTTGAATTTAATTTTAAATCATTAAAATCCCGCAGAAGCTGTTTCTCAAACAAATACTTCCTGACTGCTCTGTTTCTACCATTAGGTTTAAACACGTCTTGTATGAAGAAAAAATCTTTATTTCTCATCTCTCTAACAAATTGATTGTTTTCATTCCCTGCCGGCCAAGGTCTCGAGAGTAAGTTGATTAGCATTTTCTTATCATAAATCTTTTTAACTTCTTGAGGGATTGGTATACCCATGTTGTTATTGGGAACAATAGTGCCATATTGATCTAATCCATACTTGATTCTATCTTCATAATTAAATTCACTGTCATTTACAAACTCACTAACCTGAACGTTTAGAAGCAGGGCAAGTGCTGTTGGCAAAAAATAATGAACTAATGTTACGGCATTTTGAAATTCACGAACATAATCATTATCTTCGTGACTATTGTCTTCAATTATAAAATAATTATTATGTTGATATGACTTATAATTATCCTCTGGATTGATCGCAGAAAGTAATGGACCAAACAATGTATCCGTTACTAAACAGATCGGATAGCCTTTACCATTCATCCAATTAACTATTTTAGTGTCTAGCATAGGATCTTGTCTTAAACGCTTTCCAGTGTGTGGATCGATATAATGATTTCCAAGCAAAAAACTGTATATCTCCCTTGATTGCTTTGCTGTAATCAACCCCTTTCTAACGAACGATCTTGGGTGAATGGTAACTTCTTTGCTGAAAATAATTGGGAATGATTTCTCAACAAATCGAATTAAACTTGCGACTCCTTCTCTAATAGGCTGACTTTTAATGAATGTCTCAAAAACAAACCCCAGATTAAACGAATCACGTCTTGACCGTCGCAAATCGGTAAACCGGTCTTTCATACTTTCATAGTAATCGTTTGGATCGATTGCTGAAAATGGATTAATACCAATTATTTTGTATGAACTCATAGGTACTAATATATCGAACAAAATAATTGAGATTTCAATTATTATATATGGTGTATTTCTTATATGATTCTATTGAGTTGCAGTATTCTTTATAATAAATTCACTATGGGGTATCTGTTGGGCGCCTGAATCATCTATTCCCCACAAGTCTTTGAAACAATAGTAGTTAATTTCCTTATCACTTTGCTCAGCGAATGTAACACTAATATTATCTTCGACTAACGCATTAATTGCTTTAATATATTTTGAATCTAATTCAAATTTTTTAGCGGTTTTTATAAAGCTAGGTTTAATTCCTTTTGAATCATCAAGCCCAGCCATTCTATCAAATATCTCAGCGATTAATCGCTGTTTCAGATACTTCTGTAGTTTAATTTTCATTCTTTTTATATCCGCATTACCACCAGAAATCAGCATTATAGGATCAAAGCGATATCCAACATAGACCTTTCCTGAAAAACTGGGACCTTTCATAGCTTGGGCAATATCTCTTAGAATATTACCCTCCAGCTTAATATTAAAATCACCACCGAGATGGTCTAATAATTCATTTAATAGTTTCATTAACTTGGATACCGAAACCGTGAACACAATATGATTCTGCCCTTCTGGCAATTGAGTAATAAACTGATTAATTGCAGAGATATTATAACTACCAGATAAAAAATCTCTTTCTAACATCTTTTTTGTATCTAAATCTTTGTGACCATTATCAACTGGCATTTTACGGTGCTTATCCTGTACATACTTCCTTTGTTCGATTACTTCCATCGAAGCACTTTCGGTTGATTGCTGGCCACGATCTTCCATAAACATTCCAAATTTATAAAAACCACGATGTCCTTGATTTTTCTCTCCATTCATTAGGCGATCCGCTTTACCTAATATTCTTGCGATTGGAGTGTTATCTGATCCATATAAACACTGATACGAACCAGAGACCTCTAAGTGTGTTTCATCTGGCTTAGTATGCTTGAGCCATGATTTAAAATTGATAGAAACATCTTCTTCGCTCAAGCCAGTTATTTCACACTCATATTGAATTATTTGACTTTTTATATCAGCGAGCGTTTCCGCAATTTTTTCATCATAAATACTTTCAATCTCAGGAATCGTTAAGGATCTATTCAACGCTGACTGTTTATTCTGAATCGCATAGTAAATGTTTCGAGTACATGATTCTAGACTGGTGGTGATGATTGCGATTTTTACATCACCTGGCAAAGGAACAAGCCCTACCCCTTCTAAATAAGCAGCCTGCAAAGAGTTATGATTCGTGAAATTATCATAGTCACCAGCGACTCCAAATTTAGTCCATTCCTCTCGATATTTTTTACCAGCAAGACTGACCGACCCGTTCGGATCTTCTATTAAAGTTTTAACTCTCCACATCATTGAGGATTCTTCACCACCCTCTCGAATGGTTATAAATCCTAAATCCTTCAAGGCGTCTTCAGCATATTTCCCGGCATGCTTATTTGGAACGCTTGTCATTGAGTCAGTGATGATTCTTTCAACCGTTTCTCTATCGGCACTTGGAACATCACATTTTGATCTTAGTGATTCTAATCTTATCTTTTGATTAATGTCTAAGTCACTCGCCTCTTGTATATAATCCTGATGGTGATGTGGCTTAAACACTAAGTTGTCACTTGAATCTGGATTTATAAAAAACCGTCGCCAACCTTTGGACTGAGCCTGTTTTAAAATCAGTAACAACGCCTTTGCCTCATCCGCACTCAGATTACAATCCGCTGACATAAACCACTCATTCAGAATATCTTTGTCTTTACCAAAATTAATGGTGATTTCATCGCCGTTTTTCTCTGAGGTTATCGATAGCAATTTCCCCCAGACACTATCTCTTTTTGATTTTTCAAACGAGTTAAATACTAATTTAGTTAATGTCGTATCTCCGCCTAAGATACTAACAATTTTTTCTTCGGACACACCCTTTTTGAACACATGTCTATGATAAAAATCAACTAAGTTCTTTTGATCCACCCTCTTATTCTGATAAGCAGTAGCAACAATATTTTTTAGTCGTGTGTAACTAACTGCAAAATCAACAACAACGGCCGGATTATTGGGCGATAATTTACCATCAATATTTTTTCTTTGGACAAACACTAATTCCAATGGCACGTTCTCATTAATATTTAAACCTTGTATTAGCAAATTATTTAAAAGTCCGTTTGTTTGAAATGCCGAATCTGATGTTAATAAAACCTCTTTCTTTGCGAGTTCTAACAACACAGAAAGCTGTACTAAGCTCTCTGTTTTTTCAAATTTTAGTATAAGTTGATTCACTTTAGGCCTAAAATCATCTTTTAAATCAAAATCCAAATTTAATAATTCTATCTCAAATGATTTCAGGTCCACTTTAGATAATACATCTTTTAATACGGGATTATCCTCTGCACGTTTTTTTAAGCGCAGAGTTAGCATATTAAAAAAAGAGTTAATCTCTTTTTTTATGATTTCTCCACTAATTAATTTTTGATCCTTATTTGCAAGTACTTTGTTATACATATAGATTCTCCTATATGTAATATTTCCATTATTATGCGAAATTAAACATTTGAAGTTTTCCATAAATGTATAGGGATACTTTCGTTTACGTTATTTTTTATCATTACTTTTGTATTGACGTTTACATCAAGGTATGATATTCTATTTTTAGAATTAGTTTAGAAAAAGATCTGTGTGATAAAATTGTTAAGGAGCTTAAGATATGGATAACAATAAATTATTTTCATTATTTGAAGAAAAGTTCGGATTCATCGAGACTAAACTTGAAAACATAGACAAACGTTTCGATTCTGTTGATAAACATTTTGACTCAGTTGATAAACGTTTCGATTCTGTTGACAAGCAATTTGTGTCCGTAGATAGACAATTTAAATCTATTGATAAACGATTTGACCAAGCAGAAACGGATATCAAATCAAATTCTCATGGAATAAGTGCACTCAATATTAAGTTTGAAACCATACAATCTGATTTTCGTGATTTTAGTACAATCCTTGTCGACACCAACAGACGAGTTAGAAAAATAGAAGATGAAATACCTCAAATGAAAACAGATATCGCAATCAATCGTCTGGCAATTCAAAACAAAGCCTAAATACTACCCACCCCGTCACTTCGTGCCACCCCTCTCAAAAGGGGATTTTATTAACGGATCGTTGATACCCACTTCCGCAAACCCTTTAGCTCTTAGCTCGCATGCCGGGCAATCCCCACATGGCGGATTCTGACCTTTGTAGCACGTATGAGTAAATTTTAAGACGTCTACGATACCTAATTCTTTCGCTAGAAGAACCGTTTCTCTTTTTGTTTTGTGAATTAATGGGGTATGGATTTTAAACGGAAATTCCATCCCCAAACTGATGGTTTTCTCTAAACTCTTCATAGTTTCTTCCCGACAATCAGGATAACCACTGTAATCTACTTGGGAAACACCCAGTATGAGGTTGGGAATCCGTTTTTCGTAGGCGAAAGCAGCTGCCATTGTAACAAACAATAGATTTCGTCCTGGCACAAAAGTAGTTGGAAGGCTCGTTTCTTTATTAAGTTCGATATTGGTCTCATTCACCATGGCATTATCAGAGAGCTGGCTTAAACTACTTAAACTCACTCGTTTATTTGGAACTTCGGCAATAGAAGCGATTTTTTTGGCACAGTCTAATTCAATTTTGTGTCGCTGGCCGTAATCAAAACTGATCGTCTCGACAGACATAAACTGCTGTTTTGCCCAGAAGAGAGCGGTTGTTGAATCCTGGCCACCACTTAGGATGACTAAAGCTGACTTATCATTTATTTGCATGGTGATGGATTATAACACTTGGATTATCCATGGTCTACCTCACCCCTGGTCTTCGACCATCTTGTTCTCATACCCTTCCGTCTGGATTTTATCAAATCCATCCACCTTCACTTCCAAAGGGAAGGAAAACACGAAAACCCCTCCGGCACTTTGTGCCACCTCCCCTTGACATGGGAGGAAAAAATATTTAATTAAATAGAATCTAATTTATTGAGTTATTTTATTGTTTTCTACTATTGTTTCTATTTCAGCCGCTAGTTTTCTAGCCTGGTCAAGAGATACAGCATGAGATAACTCTCTAAACTTAACAGCAACTTCTCGTCGAGCTCTGTCGTCCATCATTCCGGGTTGAAGCCACTGCATGTCTCTAAAATTGCCCAACTGGCGCATACGTTCTCTGAAGTGGATACCGGTCAGTTTGAGATACTCGATGGCGTCTTCGACGGGCACGTCAAATAATCCAAAGCTCGTCGATTTTTCCATTCGTTTATGCATTTGTTCCAGTCTTTCAATAGGGGTAAAAATTGGGAAGAGGCCTTGACCTATTGCAGTGAGTTCTCTAAATGGATTCGGAGTAAAAAATGCCCATATTTTCTCTTTGTTTTGTAAATTTCTAAGACATTGTTTATCAGATTCTGATATTTTATCAATTTTTAAATATTCCTCAAGAATATCATTGATATAAATATCACTTTTGTTATCAACCAAAGCTTCTGTAATATCAGAAACTAGTTTAGCTTTATAATACTTTGATTTACTAAAAAACTCACCAACATCATGAATCTTTATTCCTATCAACTCCAGCTTATTTATAACATTTTGACGAGTCTGATACGATTTCACAAACTGCGTATAAACCACATTGGGCATTACATTATCATCGGGGTCTATATATGTAAATCCGAGAGGGGTTGCAAGAAAAGCAAGTGAATTGATGTACTGAATAATTGCTAAATCGGTATCCAATTTATTCGTAATCCCACCACTAAAATGATGTCCCTGATCTTTTATTCCCATTATTTGGAATTCCATTAAATCTTCTCTAAGTTTTTCAATTGGAATATCTGGAGCATGTGAATGAAACCACCAGTTTACATTTATTTTATTATTAAACATAAATGAGTCAAGTATCGATATCAGTGTCTTTGATAATGAATCACCATAAATAGCGATGAATTCTTCTCTGTTGACAATATATGCATCGAGTATTGCATGATCGGCACTTAAAAAACCTTGGTCAATCAGACTAATAAAGAGTTGTTTTACTTCATCCTCGCCGATATCCGTCAATTCATGCAATTTTTCAATGAATTTATTCTCAGAAATTGAACCAATCGTTTTGTTCGAAACATCTGTTAGTAATGTTAAGTCAACGTTTCCTGTGCGTTCGTTCTGATCATAAAAGTATTCACATCCGGTCATATCACGCAGCTGCCGAGATATTGATTTGATCTCGTCAGGTATATCTTCCGGCAAGACTTTATTTTTTACAAATTCAACAAAACCCGGACTTTTTATTTTAAAAAATCCATGGTAATAATCTCCGAACATTTTTTTCATATTATTTTCATTGAACAGGACCGATAAGGAAAAAAAAGCAATTTCCTTTTTCCTGCTATTTATAATACTTTTACTTAATAGTTCTTCTAATGTTACTTTTTTAAGATATTTGTATACATTTGGAGGGCTTTCCTTTGGAAGCATATCTGATAAATATAGAGAGCTTCTAGAATGTTCTTTTCGAAGCTGAGTTATTAGATTGAATACTAAATCCCCTTCACCAACAACTTGTGATGGAACACTGTTAATGAGAAAGTTAACTGATACAATCTTGCATTTAGCTAACATCTTCCAATTTGAAACCGATGTTTTGCATCTTATCAATAATATAAGACCGAATATCGACGCCATACTTTTCTTTATCTTGGGACGCTGCAAATTCCTTTAATAACAAACCATATAGTTCTTGCTCTTTTAGGTTTATAAAATCGTAAATTTTATGAAGAGACGATTTGTCTTCTTTCTCAAGATAAACAAAAAAATTGATCCAGAAGTTACCTAGCTGATGTTCTTCTGACCGACTGTTACGATTGTATTTTTCATCGTCAGAAGCGATTTCCTTTTTGATACTCTCTTCAAGTTCCTTATAGGTCATCTTATTCGCATATTTCATTTTCTTTATGGTCGTCGATACCTCTGAAAGGGTTTTTCTATACCAATCAGAAAGAAAGTTAAATATTTTATCGAGCTCCTGATACATAGAAATAAAATCTATTTCGCGATTTTTATGGATGTATTTCAGTAGAATTGTGAACATAATATAATTATAGGAATACATAAATTCCGTATCTGTATCGAGGAACCACGCATCACTCATATATATAAGCAGCATTTTTTCTGCTTTTTTAGGATTACTCTTAACGAATGCCGTATCAATAATATTTTTTATCGGGCCGTTAATATCATGTTTTTTTGGTAAAAATTCCGTCATGACTTCATTCATGATGGAGAGAATCGTCTCTTTCTGAGTGGTAATTCCGTCCGGAATCGCTAATTCCTCTTGATTTATATTCCCATCTTCCAATGCATCATGCGCAATTTCATGGTACATTAGATTTTCAGTCATCGCTTCCAAAAATTCATCTATTTTGCCTACAAATGCTTCTTTAGAATCAACATCGAAGGATTTAAGTAAGGTTTTCTTAATACTTTCTGAAATATTTTCTTCATCTGATGTCGAATAGGACTCTAGCTGGAACATATCGTAGTCAAATACAGTTGCCCATTTATTATAAAAGACATATTTACAGACCTGATATCGAACAACAACCTGGGTTTTCTCTATGACAGCCACAATATAGTGAACCATGTTTGGTGTTCTTTTTTCTTCTTTAAGCATGATATAAATATCATATTTTCCATGTTTCATATTATGTGAAATACCAAATAGCATTGATTTCATGTTTCCGGATAATCCGATTAATATTCTTCTTGGGGAACCAACCGCATCTAATAACTTGTTGATCTCTTCAAAATGATCACTGGTGTATTTTTTTCCTAATATCTCAAACTCTGGATTTTTTATTTTAAATAATAAGTATTCTTTTGCTGGAGATTGACCAGCTTATACAGACGCTTCTTCTCTGTTATTTTTTCTTCGAATTTTGAATAGTCGCTAAAGGAAACTTCTTTATCTTCTGGAATATCTAATAATAACCTAATATAACTTAGCTTAACTCTATCCTGACCTGCTTCTGTCCAATTACCCGTTATTTCCATGTAAACGTACTGAACGACAGAATAATAATCAACAACCGCATAAATTTGAGATTCGATAATATCCTTAAGAACATTAATAATCTTTTCAGGGTTTTTGGCTCCTTTTTTCTCAAGAACCGCTTGTAGGGATATTTTTTTAGAAAGAATGGCATCGCTAAAGATTATCTTAGAAAAGTTTTTTGTGTATTTTTCAACGAGTGCTTTGAAATCCTGTAGCGAGTCTTTTGTTGTTGCTGTCATTCTAATCCCCCTAAGTTTAAATAAGCTAGGGATTAAACCCTAGCTTATTTAATATTAATTACTTATATGATACTACGCCATCTGCTTCTGTTCTTTGAAATTCTTTTTGTTCTGCTGCAGTTAATGCGTTGAATTGTGCTTCAGTAATTGTGTCAGCCTTATCTGCCATTGCTCCCATTGCTTGTTCGCCACTTCCGATTGAACTTAAATCCATTTTTCCCATGATAGATTGATCTGCTGTTAAAGGTGTTGATTTTTCTAAATTAGTTGCATCAATACTTGAAGCTCCTGTCATATCAGCCATTTTAAGGTTTAAATTTCCTGCTACGTTTCCTTTTACAGCCTGAACATCTCCTCCAACTTTTGGTGCTACTGTTGCTTTTGGTGCTACTGTTGCTTTAATTTCCATTACCATATTAATCACTCCTTATTTTTTATTTTAGTTTTTTTTTTGCTATTTTTAAAGGGTTTCTCCCTTTTTACTATCTAATCCATTTAAAATCTTAAAACTTTTACTCTTCAGGATTATCACTCACCTTTCAATTATTATATATGTTTGTCATTCTTTGTATAATTTATCGAGAAGAAAACAGTGAAATCCCAAGTTTTTTCAGCTAATTATATTCTTTTTTTTTGGTAGATAATTAAACCCCAAGATCAGATATATCAAGCGAATCACTTGCTGTGTGATTAGCATTTCTATCTGCAGAAAAATATTCACAAGCTCGACTTATAGCTTCTGCCGGTTTATTGAGTTGATTGAATGTCCATTGGAATAAACTCGATTTTGACCAGTAGTTTAATGAGTAATCATAGGTATCTCCTAAACCAACTATATCGAATAAGCCTTCAACCAGAAATCCACCCGCAGAAGTAACTGAAATTTTAAACTGGGCAGCATTTCGTTTTGCTTTATCTTGACTCAGTAAATCATCCCAGTTTTCATGATATTTTGTGCCAATTGAAGACACTTGATCTAATACAACTAAGGGCTTAGCCCATTTAAGTAATGTCGATGCCTTTGGAGCCAATTTGCTTCCATACACATTTATACTGGTTATTGCCTTCATTGCTTTTGGCGAAGTATCTATCAACGTCTTAAACTTTTCCATGTATTTAATTCCATACATAAATCCTTCACCCATAAGCTTTGCTGATTTGCTATTAGATTCTAATAAAGTCTCAGTTGTCTGACGAACTCTTTGAGATAAAGAAAGGGCTTTTTTTGCAACAGAAGCACCTTCTGTAAGTGCCTTTTTGAGATCTTTCCCTTGTAAAGCTTTTGTTAGTTCATCTATTACTTTTTCCATATCCTTTGCTTTAAAACCAAATCTCTTTATCTTTGAAAAAGTGCTGACCTCTGTTTGGAGGTTGAGATACTTAAGTAGGGTTTTACATTTTCTTGAATCTGTTAGTATCTTATCTACTTCCGAGAGAACTTCAGTGGCTTTAACTGTTTTCTGCGCACCAAAGAGGATTTCATGCATTTGGCTTAAGGCAAGTTCAATGGCTTTGATTCGCTTAAACCCTTTGTAAAATTTAATCGAGTATTTTAAAGCCATCCCGTCCATGTACCCCCCAAGGAGATTTACGCCCAGACCTTTAGCTTGCTCTAATACACTTGGGGTTAAATTATATTCACTTTTAGATTTTATAAATGCATCCCATTTCATCATTCCCAAAATTATACCGTCATCATTCTCTTCTTTAGTATAGTCGCCATAATAGGCTATCAATGATTGATTCATTACTATATCTTTTTCAAGTTTTTCTTTTTCAGTGTCTGCTGATGATCTATATTTTTGTGCTAGTTCAATCTGCTTATTCTTTAAATCTTCAATTTTCTTAACCATTCTTGTTCGATACAATGACATTTCTTCTTTAGTAAATGAGTACTTTCCCTTGTGTTTCTCTTGATCTTCAATAAATAATAATTCCATATTAATTTCTCTTTTTTTACTGTTACTCAACGTCTTATAGTCAAACAACGAATAAATTTTTTCTGCTAATTTTGCCTTTGAATCTGCAGATAAACTTTTGGCTGTTGCTGAGTCATCGATCATTTTAATTATTTCATTTATATCTTTGGGAACTTTTTTTACCCGTCCAGTCATGTTATTAAATCGATTGTTATACACCTGAATATATTCTGTTGCTAATTGTGCATAAATATTTGATAACAACTCTTCTTCAAAACCTTCTATCGAAAGAATATCCGCTTGGTCAATACTAAGAACTCCTTCTCTTACCGCAAATAAGCCTGTTGTTTCTGAATATTTAGACGCTTTAAATTCTTCATTCATTACCCAATTCACAATATATTCTGCTTCATCCTTTGGATTTACTTTTTCTAAAGCCTTGTTTGTCAGCTTAGCATCACCCACCTGTGCAATCGTCACCGGCAACATTTTATCCACCATCCAATTATGGGGCAAAACAGCATCTAGGAAACGCATGGAGCCTGCAAGCCCTTTCATCCAGTCAGAATTATCTAAGGTTTCTTTCATTCCAGATAAAATATGCTTTTCGACTATCGGCGTGATCTGTGCTGAACCTGATACTGCCATAAATAAAGGAATTTGATGCGAAATCCCTGATCTAAAAAATGGATTATATTTTAAAAGCGCATACGTTGCCCCTGAGGATATTCCCATAAAGGCACTTAAATATGCCATTTCACGTGCGGTTGCAGAACCAACCTCCTTCTCTGAAACTTTAGAAAGATTCTTCATCGAATCAATAACAATAACTCCATGGGTTATTGGCATAAATTTGTTTTTCATTTCAAAAACTGACCAAGACAGGAAGCCTTCAAGTGCCGGATGTTTTAAATCATTCAGACTCCAAGAATACTCATTCCCAGGTTTTAACAAACCCACAAATTTTTTATCTGATAGGATATTTTGAAGAAGCATTGACACAGATTCAGCTGCAGCACCAGAAAGACCGCCCTTGACTCCTGTTTTAGCTAGAGACAAACTCTCCTTTGTTGTCCACTTTGCACCATCATACACAAGCGTAAATGACTTCTGAATTTTATCTATTTTTGTTTCAGTTGTATTAAGCCCCATGGATTTTGAGATTCTTGCATTTCTCTCGAGTTGATACCCATCTGTTGCTTTAATAAAAGAGTGATTATCTTTTAGAACCTCTTCGACAATCTTTTCATCTAGGCCCGTTTTTTCGTGAATTTTCGACGCTGTTAGTGGGACACTTGATGCTTCCAACGTTATTCTAACAGCTTGTTCAGGACTTAATTTGCTTATTGTTAAACACTCCAAAACTAACTGCCAGCTATATTTATTGTTGAACATCTCTTGAACTGTTTTTGAAGATTCGATGTCTTCAATAATTTCTTTCGTATCAGCATTTCCTCTGAGATACTCGAATAATATCTCCTTCATGTTTACATTGTGCTGAGTAAATTCATTATATATAATTTTTTTACAGTCTTGAACTTTCTCTAGTGGCGTCATTTCTGGTTTAAATGCGTTATTATTTTCAACCGCCGGAGTAACGGCAAGAGCTATTAAATACTTGTTAAGTAGACTTTTATTTCCAAATTTTTCTGACTTTGTCAAAAATTCAATGATTGATGTTTTGTTACTACCTGCTCTAACGTATATTTCTTTTTCTATTTCGCTGGGATTATTATTATTTTCAGAGAAAGCCTTTTCAAATGATTCCTGAATAATCTCCGTCCTTTCAGAAAGGCTGATATCAATATCTTCTAAGACTCTCATTCCGTTATCAGGATTACTTAGAATCATATTTATTATGTTATCTTTTACCTGTTTTAAACCATTTCGTTCCTGAATCTCAGTATTAAATTTTTTAGCCTGTTCATTAATTTCAATAATTGCGTCTTTATTAAATTCAGAAAAAATATCTTTTGCGTGGGCTTTAACAATATATTCATCTGCTGATTTGCCTTCCTTTTTGTTTTCTTCGTCAATAATTGATTTTTTTGAGTCAAAATCCGTATCATTTACCATAACTACCTTTTTATCATATGTTGAATCGTTCTTTCTCTTTCCAATTTCCTTTTTATAGTAAAAATCTAACTTTTTGCATAATAATTCGATTCTGTTCTTAAAGCCAATTTCTATTTTTTCTGCAAATTTTCCTAAACCTGAATAATCCTTCTCAACTATTGCTTTATCGTACAACTGAAGAAATTCTTCAGCAACTTCCCGTTGCAGGGTGTTTTTATATGTTTCATTTGTATAATAACTTGCTTCATAACCCATTCTTGCCAATTCTGATTTCTTTGCTTCATTATCTTTCATAGCAAGAATCGCTGTTAATCTACCACCATAATCCGCTCTAAACTCGCTTAGAACATCTATTAGGCCTCGGTTTTGAACATATTGGCCACCGTTCACAAATCGATAATGGCTATAATTTTTTGGTCGTGGATCATCTTTTTGGTGTGCTTTCTCATGTTCTAATACGGTTCCAACCATCTGAGTTATTATTGGCTCTATTTTTCCTTTTAAATCCTGATCTTCAACACTTAAACGAGTTTTATTATAAATATCATTACGTACATCACGAGGATCGATCCCTGCTTCCTCTAAACTTCCTATCCCATGGAGTTTAAAAAATTCAAATGCACTATTTTTTGCACTTTCATTAACATATTTTCGACTAAATGCTACCAGTGCCATATCTCGATATTGTTTTCTTATTTCATCTGGACGTAGAATAATTAAATTATCAGATCGTCCAAGCCCCAATAAATTACTCTCTTGCATAAAGGTGAATCCCAACACTCTATTTGGATTATTGATTATCTCTTTACTAACGGTTACAACTTGCACAGTTTTCTCTTTACCATCTGCATTTTTAATTTTTATCATCTCTGGAGCACCCTTCTGTTCTCCGTAAAAGAAAACATCATGATCGCCCTGCCACTCTGAAACTAATATTTTTTTAGACCCAAGAGTATTTAATAATTCATTTATTGCCGCAATATCATTTTGATTTCCTAATGAAAAATAAGTGCCCATAAAACGTATTTTTCTTGGTTCAAATTGTTTAAGAGGTGATCCGATATCTTTTAACGTAGCTTCTAGGCTCTTTTCAACGAATTCTTTTAATGTCTGTTTCTCATAATCGCTCTTTGGTACTTTTTCTAATAATTCCAACTCGCTTGAAGATAATATGGATTCTAAGGCAGCAATATCTGGATCATTAGCAAGTTTCTTAAAACATAGACGCACACTATTTAACTCCTTAATGTGCTCTATTTCAACATAATCTCTGGTCTTGGCAAATTCTTCGAGTAATTCTTTTTTGCTAATATCTACATCGATAGTCAATTGTCTCTTATTTGAAAAACTACTAGGGTTTATTTTCTCACCCGATAGAAATACTCGATATTCGTCCATAAATCGGAGCGAAAACTTGTTAAAAATATGTTTTTCAAGTTTTTCCTGTAATTCTTTTTCCAGATCGGCTCGTCCATTTTCATGAGTCTGATATTGGACTTGATTACCATAAATATGGTTCATTTTATGTGCCTCTGCTCTTACTTGGTTATATATCACTTCTAAGTTATTTCTAATATTGTCTATATCAGATCGGACAGACGATTTCTTTTTAAAAGAATCCTCTAGTCTTGTTCGGACCCATTTTTCTTCTTTTAATATATTAACGAGTTCATAAACTGGCTTGCCAATAAAATCGTCCAAATTCTTTATACCTAAACGATTCACATCTAGCCCTAGTTTCTTTGCTCTACCAAAATATGCTCTAAAATACTTTATGTTAGTTTCATTAATGGTATCTGTTAGCACTATATTGTGATTTACTAAAACCGCATCTACTGATTTGTGCATCATATCAATATAAAAATCAATAAATTCCGAAGATGTCTTTATGGAAGATAATCTATCTCCGATTTGCCCTTCGAACCTAAATATTGCCTGATTTCTTTCATATAAACTTTCACCTTGGCTATCCTGCCCCATTCTATACAAATTCTCATTCTCCGCATAAACAGTTTTCATTACTCCTATGTACTCTGCTTTCTGTTTCTCGGTTAATGGTTTACCAGAGACTTCTTCAATATAGTTGAAATACACGTCTACCTGTTTCTTATTAGCAACTCTCTTCTCACTATTCTGGTATTGTTCTCTAGTATTTCCCTCCTTCACAACTACTGCTTTAGAATTATTATCAAAAAATAGCTTCTTTAGCATATTTTTCTCTATTGGTCTCTCTTCGAAATAAAAACCATCCAAAGATGCAACCAACCAAGTTTTCCCACTTCCTCTTTCCGTTGGAGCACCACCAGCAAGAGGATTTAGCAATCTATTACATCTTCCTCTAATTTGCTCGATTATTCGTGTATCCTGATAATAGTCTGTTATCGTAACCGTTAGCCCCCCTTGAGCACTAATATTACCCAATTCGCTTAACATTTTGTTTTGTGTCTTGATATCGGTACCTCTACCGGCAATTGTAGCGATTGTTATATGGCCTGGTTTTCCCGCATTATTTAGAATTCGAGTCCTTTCATTTTTTAGCATATTTTCACTATCTATCAATATCTCAATTTCAACATCAAAATATTTTTTGAGGTAGTCTTTTAGATCGATTGCTTCTTTTTCACTTTTTACACATATCAAATGAGCAAAATCAGCAACATCAGGCGATTTCAAATTATCTCTTATAATTTGGCTCTGAGTTAATTTATCCTTTGCTAATACATCCGGCATATCAACTCGTGTTACTGGAACAGTCGGTTGAATAAACAAACCATGCATTGCCTTTTTCAAAAGACTCTTAGACACATCAAAGGTACCTGAGATACTAAAACCTCTTTTTGCCTTTTTCATTGTATCTTCCGGTAGATATACTGTATCCGAGTACATCTCTTCATGTACCGGCAAGCCTTCTTTCGCTTGAATGGCTTGCATTAATCCATCTTGGAGAGCATGCCCGGGTTTTCTAAAACCTGTTAGCTCATCGATTAAGACGACTTCTCTTACATCAAATATAAATTTTACTTTTTTTCCTTCAACCACGTAATGAACCTTATTAGTATGAAAATAGTTCACTCTGGCAGATGCTGACAGAATTTTCCATCCGGCTGCTTTTTCAGCGCTGTCTGATGATGTAATCAATTTATAAATACTCGGAGCGTGCATCTTTATATATGGGACTAGTTCTTTATTAAGTATAATTGTTTTCTTACTATAATCGCAGGATATAAGACCTTTTTCCTTGCTTGCATTCTCGATTATACTCACTGCGTCTTTCCACTGAGATGAGTATTTATCAAGACTACTACTCGCATTTGAAATAACAACTGGGTTATGTTCACTTTCAAATCGAGCTAGATCCCCTTCATCATGAATCACTATTCGGTTACCAAATGATGCCATTATTTTATACTCAGGATCCACTTGTTTCCTATCGTGGGCGTTTGCGAAGTGCAAGTCTGTATTCAAACAAAACAGAACTTCCGTATTATCCATATTTGATTTCAATTCTTTGATTGAATGGGTATTTAAATCTGAAGAGAACGTATTGACTGAAATTCCCAGCATTTTAAATAATGGCCTTGCCTCTAAATATGCTTTCTCAACCAATGCTGGATCTGAGGATGTTAATATTATTTTATCTCCATCCGCCTTACCTCGTATTAGTTGGTCAAGCGTTAGCAAATATGAAACAACACTTTTCCCTTCACCTGTTCCCAAGTTGAACCAATAATCATTACCCGGCAAATGGTTATATTTTAAAAACATAGTTTGGGAAAAATTCGGTATTTTTCCATCCGATGCTTGATATAATTTTGATAGAATTGCTACTCTTCGAATATTTACCTTTTCTATATCACTCTTATTATTGGAATCTACAGCAGATTTATAGTCTTGCTGTAGTTGTTCATATATTTCTTTTAGATATGTTCCTCTTTTCTGAATTTCTTGTTCGAAACTTTCTCTTCGTTTCTTATCGGTAGACTTGCTTGCCTTTTCTAAATCCTTAAGTAGGTGGTTGGCATCTGCTTTATTTAAACTTGCATCTTCTTTTATGCTTTCCATTATTTTGGTTATATCACCATTAATTTTTACAAAATCTGAAGAACCCTTAATTTTTTTAAAATACTTATCAAATAAGACTTCATTATCACGAATGCTCTGCGGTATTTTATCTACCTCAAACAACTGTTTATTGATCTCTGCATCGTATAATTTAAATAATAGATTTAGCTCCGCAATTTCTGTTGTTTTATCCTTGAACAATGCGTTCACTTTTTCAGATTTCATTTCTTTATCCACTGCTTTTGCAAAACTAAAACTTTCATAATATCTGTTAAATTTCGTTTCGACTTCAGATAGTAACGTTTCAACGATACTATTATCCGGATTATTAGCATCCAACCCGGGTAATGTTATTTTTCCAGATTTTATAGCAATTAATATTCTCTCTCTCAGAATTATTCTTAATTCCTTTGAATTTAATTTTCCATCTTTGTCTATTATTTTGGTTGATTCTTTTATATCCATATCTTTTGCATTGAACAAAGGATGGATTATTTCTTCAAAAATAATTCTATCTGAAACTACAGCGGATCTTTCCTCATAAAAACCATCTTTTAAAAAGGCATAATATAGTTCCTCTGTAAGTAAATTAATTTTATTTTGACGTATGTAGTCTTTTAATCGGTTGAATCCATCTATATTAAGAGCCATGCGTTGTGAAAAATCTTTTTCAACTGTGACGCCTATATTTGATAATCCTTTTTCAACTTCAAGTGGATTAAGGATAGCTTCCTGCCCACCGTTTCCATGAGGCACAGGTAAAACCATATTTGTTGTTCGCTGACTTAGCCACTGTATATGCATATTTATTTGTTGAGACAACTGTGCATAGGCTACCTTGAGGTTTTGTTTCTCAGTTAAACCACCAATCTTGATGTTTCGTAATGCATTTCGAACAAAACTTTCATTTATGACAAGCTCAACCGAAACGGTTTCTGAGGATACAGGTGCTCCCTGTCCAGCATAATGAACCCTAATGTCAACAGGATGCTTTGCCTGAGACACTTCGCTATTTGATCCTATTGACCCGATAGATACTTTTATTACTTTTGCATCGACTAATTTTTCATTCCCAAGTCTTATTTTAATACTACTCGGAATTCGAATTTGTTTTTCAAGCTCTTTCAAAACATTATTGCCGTTAATCCATTTATTTAAATCATGTTCTTCAACATTCAATTTAAATTCACCGTTTTCACCACTAATAATCCTTTTACAATCTGTTATCCATTTTGAGATTAGTTTTCCTTCTTGTGCATATAGACTATACTTTTGATTAAACTCTTGCCAACTATTTAATACACCCAAGGCAACCTTTGCGGCAGTTTTACTTATCTTCTTTTCATCCGCCCCTTTAGGATCCGCCATTTTGTTTAAACGCTGCATTTCATGACCTAATGGATTAATTGCATAACTCCCGACCTTCATGCCCGTTTTTATCATATCTTTCATTTTTGAGATCTTGTTTTGAAGATTTGTCTTTTCTTCCCCTGGCTTCACTTCGTCGTATTTGGCTTGAAGTATATCTAACATAGGAGCAAAAATACCAAGTCTTCCAGCTTTTGTCTCACACCTTATGCCAAACTGTCTTGCTGCAAATTCGGTAAAGGAAACAATGTCCTTAACTCCAACTGTTTTAAAAGCTCTACCCATCATTGAGTTCCAAAAACCTTTGGCCGAGCTTAACATTAAAAAGTTGGCAGTTGCAAACTTGATATATGCTGAATAATAACTACCCTCATTAACATCATCTGTTATTCCAAAAAAGTCATAAAACTTGACTGGGGCTATTAATCTTAACTGAAGGATCGTCGAGGTCATTTGAGCTGCAATGTCTAAACATTCTGTATCCCCAACTTTTCTGAATGATACTTTTCCAGTCTCCTGATCAATTACAATATTGCCATTTGCATCGGTTACCATACTTAAAGTTGAACCACTTACAAAGTTTCTAAAATTTTGGATAACTTGTAACCCCAGTGCATTTAAGTTTACACCCATTTCAATACCAAATTCGTATGTAGTCTTCATTGGCTGGTATGCGAGACTTCCTATCGCACTTAGAGCCTGAATTGATCCTAACTCTTCCGGTTGATTAAATGTTTTATTTATTAGTTTACTTAAATCCGTCGATAAGAATTTATCGATGGTTGGAGTATTTATCGAGATCTTTTGTTTTACTTTATTGTTATAGGCTGAACCGCCCATTTCGATATATCGATTCTTTTCCAACATCCGTCTTAAAAAATAGATCGCATCAACAACTGTTTGTACCCGAGTATCCTCTAGCGTCTTATTGGTACACGTCATTGGTTTAGTTAAACTATTGGCTAAGCTGTTTAATGCTGCAGCTTTATCTAACGCCCACTTATACTCTTTTGAATCCTTTCCTAACCTAGAACCTGAATCGATCACCATTTCTGCTATTATTTTTATATGGCTGGCATCCAAATCATCAATATCTGATCCGAGAAAGCTGAGTTTTAATTTTTGAACTGCTGCTTCATCCGTCTTTGATGTCAGTAATTGAGATTTTATTGTAGCTCCAAAATGCTCAGTCACAACCTCACCAATAAATAGTGTATTAAAAGTATTTTTGACAGTATCTAAGCCAAAATATTTCTCCGTTTTATCAACACTACCCGAACTGTTTATATTTATACCTTGCAGTAACAAATTGGTAGCACCTTGAAAAATTTGTCTCTTGGTTATAGCCTCAATTGTTACCCCTTTAAAGTTGTCTTTTAACGATATTCGAATCTCTTTTACTATATCTTCAGGAGCGTCTTCAAGTTTTTTGTAACCTTTTTTATTAAGCTCTTGTAGAATTCTCTGATTCAATAAGATAGTATTGATGGAATCGATTTCTCCACTAGAAGGAAATTTTACTAGTTTCTCATTTCGAACAAAACCACGGCCTATCATTATTTGCTCTGCTTCAACCCCAATGTCGTTCCATGAAAACATATCATCCAATGCAGTTCTATCATTTAATATTTGCCTATACTCCTCCATAATTTGTGACAAACTAAGACTACGTTTATCTGGTAGCAGAATATTCTCGCTACGAAATAATGCTTTTTGAATATTTGTTATAACGTACTCATCAATAACTTGCCCAACACCTTTTGGCAAATATGTCTCAGCGAGCCATATATAAAAGTCTTTATCCATACTAATTAAATCGTCAAATTCTTTTTTCATATCAACCTTCATTTCACGGCCTAACCCAATGTGTTCTTTAATAGCCATTAAATGTTGATAGCGTTCTGGGTGTTTCTCTTTCAAATAGGCTACTTTTATATTGATCATATGCCAGTCGTCTATTGGAGGGACCGTGCCGAGTGTTGGTTTTTCAATAAAAGCCAGACTAAGTCCAAATGCATTTTTCATCCCATTATAGACTGTCTCTACTTTTGTAACAGGTTGGTTCGTTGGGGGAATAGTACCTCCTGCCCCTCCTTTTTTCTCAGCCTTCTCTATTTCCTGTCTAAAATCTCTATTTAACTCTTGACTATCGTTGCCTTTATAAAATTGCCAATCATTTGATTTATTTCTTAGTTCGATGAATGTTTCAAAAGCACTTTGTATACCAGAATCAGCGGGAAGTTCGTTTTGTTCCTTCATGAAATCAGCTTCTATTTCCTTCCCATCCTTAAAAGAAATAGTACCCTCAGAAATATTAAAATAATTATCTATTTTTTCTTTCAGCCAATACTTGGAAAGAATCGAAACACACTTATGTAAAGCTTCCTCTATATTATCTTTATAAATAAGCTGATTCATGGAGGCTATCGCATAAGTCAAGGGAACATCAACTCGTTTATCATCCAATAAATAATCTGAATGAACAGAGTCTTTTAATATCGTTAGCCCTTGCTTTTCCTCTTGATCATTCGCTGGGTTCTTCTTATAGGATACAGGAAATGATCCTGAATCTCTGTTATAAAACTTTTCAAGAAGTTCCTGTCTCAGTGCTTTATGCTTAGTATCTAACTTAGTGGATTCAGGATCATTTGTTTTAATATCAGCTCCTTCAGGTTTATATGCCAATTTAATTATACCGAACCCCTCTACTTTGTAGCTATATTCTTCCTTTCCCTCTGCTAAGGCTTTTTCTACAGGCAACATTTTTATTACATCTGGGTACTTGTCGATTATCTTTTTAAAGTATGATACAAAACGATTAAATTTCTCTGTCCCATCCGCTTTTATTATTATATTTTTCTTATTATCACTTAATGTTATTAATTTTATAGCAAAATCCATATCCTCACAAAACTTAGGAAAATCAACATTCGGCATTAAATCAGCGCTCAAACGATTTATTACGAGATTATTCATGTCATTCACTGACATTTTTAAAATATCAGGTTCTTTATATCCAAGTTCTTTTAATAATAAAAAAGAAGCACAAAGGTTATACAGTATCTTATTTATTTCGTCTTGGTTATTTAGAAATGTTTGCATATTATTTAGCTCAACAAAATATTTATTTGGACTACCTGCTACCTTTTTATCACTTCTTACTTCTTCATAGGTCAGTTTCTCTATTGCTTGTAGTAATTCAGGATCATTATATTTTGGCACTTGTTTTAAGCCTTCAAGAAGATTTGTTTTGAAAATATCAAATATTTTCTTATCCCCAATTGTACTTTGAAGCTTTTTTAATAGTGTAAGCATTTCATTATCTTGGCTATTTGCCTTCATTACAACTTCGTTATATTTTTGATCTTTTTTTATTTTAGCTGTCTCTATTGCTTTAACGATCTGCCCCTCTGCTGCTTTGATTTCTTCTGAAAATAGAGACGTAAATAAAGGGACTTTTGAAGATCCTTTTCCCTCGTCATCCTTTCTAGTCTCTTTTACAGGGGGTTGAACCGTAATGCTTCGCGCATCTCCCTTATTTTCAACAGGAATTTCACCACCTATTTTGGGTTCGGAGCTAACTTCTTTCGCCTGTACTAAAGGTGCTTGGTTGTCTTGAACTTTTTCTTGGCTGGTTGCGTCTGGATCAGTTGATTTTATTTCTTCTTGGTGAGATGCTGGATTTGGTTCCTGAACAACATCTGACTTCTTTTCAACTAGGGGCGGTTCTTGCTGTTTTACAACTGGCGCAGGTTCACCCTTCTTTACAACTGGGTCTCCGCTAGCTTCTTTGGGTTCTAGTCTAACTTTATTCGCCTCTTCTAAAGGTGCTTGGTTATTTTGAGCGGGTTCTTGACTAGATGCAACTGAATCAGTTGATTTGCTTGTTTCTGAGGGAGGTGCTGGATTTAGTTCTTGAGTAACAGCTCGCTTCTCGTCAACTGGGAGAGGCTCAACAGTCGGTTGTTCTTGTTGCCCTTTTTCTACTAGTTCTTTTTCATATTGTTTTGGTACTACCTGCTGGACTTTCTTCTGTACGTGAGGTGATCTTGCTTGAGCGCCAATTACAACGTTTACAGCGTCTTCAATACCCATTGAATAAATTCTGAGTTGTATCTCTAACCAATCTTTAAAATCAACATTAAAGGATTCTTTTCTCGATGAATCGTCACCTGTCAGAGCTGGGTTTATAATTTTATACCAAAATTTTAGAAATTTATCGAAGTCACTTTTTGATATTTCAATCGTCACTTCTTTCTTTTCCTTTGATTGGTATTTTAATACTAATTTTCCATCTTCTATTGGCGCATTTGAAATAATACTGTTTGTAAATTTATCTGTATCTGTAAAATCAACCTTTTCAGTCAGCTTTGTTACGAATTCATTTGTTGCCACTTCTACCTGTGCTTGTTCTATTTTCAATCCCTTTTCGCCTTTGTTTTCCGAAACAGCCTGAGTTAAATCAGCGGGATTATCTCCACGATTCACTTTCAGGAACTTTGTTGCTTTTAAACAAAGCTTCATCATATCGGAGAAATATTTCATTTCCCCACTTTTAAAACCATATAAATGAGTAATATCGGCTAATGAGGTTGTAAATGTAATTAGATCATTGAAATCTAATTTTTCATCTGGACCAAAATATTCTTCTAGGGCTTCTTTTGATATGTCATTACTTATAATTTGATCAAAATCAATTGATTTTCCTTCCAATAAATCTTTGGTGAGGATTTTTAACTCTCTCAAGTTGTCGATAACACCAATATCTACAGAACCATCCCGTTGTTGAATACTCTGTATCAGCTTTATAAAATTCACCGTTAATGCACTCGGATTTTGTTCATTCTGTAAATCAGTGAATACGGCACTTAAATCTCCACCCTTTTCTAGCCAGGCTGATATTTTTGCGTCTATTGACCCATTATCTGCAAACGTTTCTATCTGCAATCCGAATTGCTCGGCAGTTCCAGAAATTGGACTAGACACTGATAATTTTCTAGAAAATTCTTCTTTTGAAATTTTATTCAGTGGATTATTTGGATCTGTACCTAGCTTAGTTTTTAAACTCTCATATAGGTCGTCTAAGGAAATGTCTGGATTTCCATCCCGATCAAAATCTCCTACAATCCACTTATCCCCGGTACTCGTCCCCAAAAGGATTAGAAGTAAGTTCTCATAATTTATCTGGATACCTAACGAGCTCAGTAATTTTGGTTGTAATTGTTTCGCTAAAAAATCACAAGCTTGTTTGCGGGGGTCCGCAGTTTGTTCTTTTGATTCAATTTTTGTGTTTTTTGGTAAACTGTTAAAATTTAATTCCAGTCTATTTATTCCCACATCTAACCCCTAAAAATTTAGATTTTAACCTCTGTCAAATATATCGAACCATTTAATTCAAAATTTCATTAGAACTTATTCAAATTTTGAATTGGTCAATTTTTTTAATATATTTTTAATTCTCATTTAATGTTGTTCCCAGTTATAGGTGATTTCAAACATAAAATGATTCGTTTTCTTGAAATTTCATTTAAATAAAAAAACCATCGCATTTGCGATGGTTTTAAAAAGTTATATTTTTGCTCCCCTTCTATTTCAAGAGAAGGGGTTGGGGGATGAGTTTAAAACGTCAGCATAAATTTGTCTTCACGCATATTGTCTTTAAGTTTAGCACGATGCTTATCTAGAAACTGACCTAATTTCTTTGAGTACTTCTGTGCCAGAATAAATTGATTCTTAATTGGTAGTTGTTTATGCAGCGTATATCCGCCAAGCGCTAACTCTGCTTGATATTCTTCAATTGTTTTAAAGGGCATTTTTGGGAAAAGAGAAGCTCGTCCATACACACGAATCTGCCCGAGATCATTTACTCCATGCTCTACTAATTTAATAATATCTTGATGGATATTAACCGGAATCGTAATATCAACATCTTTTGGCATTATCTCACGCGCCAATCGGATGGTTTCATATAGAGTTTCATCTGACACAGGTTGTTCTTCGCTCATAGGCGTATTTTTCTCCGGCACGAAGGTATTGATCTTCACAGACTGTATATGCCCATACTCTTCATGGAGGTCTTTAATACGAACAAAGGCTCTAATTCGTTCTTCTGGACTTTCTCCAATACCAATTAGAATACCAGTATTGGTTGGAATGTTTAATTTCCCTGCATTTTCTATAAACTTAATTCTGATGTTCGGGTCTTTACTCGGTGAATATTGATGATGAACTGATTGTAAAAAATCTCGATTTGTAGATTCAAGACTCATTTCTACCGATGTAATGATTTCTTTTAAATATTTCAACTCTGTTAAAGACAAATATCCAACTTCAAGGTTAACAAGCAATCCTTCTAAAAAGGCAAGTTCCGCTATTGTGTATATATATTCGATGTAGCTGTTAAACCCCCAGACATCAAATTTTGCTCTAATTGCGTGAAACTTATCTGGTCTTTCGCCTGCTACCAAATGAGCCTCTCTTGCACCTGCTTTTTTTGCTGCCTTGAATGTTTTTATTGTTGAATATGGAACGGTTAAATCCTGATTTCGTTTAGAAAATCTGCAGTAACCGCACTTATTTCGACATGCGAGTGATAAAACAACGTCTACTGCGCTTGAAAATGTAATATCTGTTTCTTCTCTGGATCTTGTTAGGATGTCGTCATCGCTAATACCAAAACCTGTTTCTTGTTTATCTTCTGTCAAATGCACATCCTCCTCTAAATATTGTGGATTATATTATATATATTTCTCTTGTTTTTATTAGCAGTAAACTATTATACTAAGTTTAAAAATCAATTTCAACATAAATAATACGAAGTGCCGATATTATCGGGAAAATAAGGGGTTTTTGTTACAAATGGAAATAAGTAAAACATGTCCCATCTTTGGTGTTTGCGGTGGTTGTAAACTTTATAACCTGACTTATGATGACCAATTAAAATTTAAAGAAGATTTTGTTCAAAATAAGCTGAAACGATACGATTTACCAATATTGCCCATTATTCCCTCTCCGATTGTTTATCATTATCGCAATAAAATAGAGCTCACTTTTTTTAATACAGAAGACAAAAAGATTGGATTAGGGTTCCATCAAAAAGGAGAATTTAACAAACTAGTGAATGTTTCGGCATGTTTACATTCTCCAGAAAGTAACGCAGATATTATTGAATTTATAAGACAATGGGCAAATAAACACTCTTTTTCAGCCTATCACAAAATTACGAAGCAGGGACTTCTCCGGTATCTGCTGATTCGTGATTCATTTAAAAACCAAAGCAAACTGATCACCTTCATTACTAACGGTGGTTCATCGGAAACTTTAAAGGAGTTAGCTTTAGCACTTTATAATAATTTTAAAATTGATGGGGTTCTCTGGTCAAATCAACCGGAAATTGCCGATGCCGTATTATTAACTCACTGCGAAATACTCTGTGGTAAGGACTATTTAATCGACACCATAGGCGACTATACATTTAAGATACCCGTTAACTCGTTCTTCCAAGGAAATACCGCTGCGGCAACTCTACTCTATGATTATATCAAACAGTTAGTTCAATCAGGAGACGAAGTACTTGACCTCTTCTGTGGCGCAGGGACAATCAGCACATACATTGCTGACAAAGCAAAAAGTGTCTTAGGGATTGAAGTCGTTGATAGTGCTGTTGATATTGCCCAGGAGAATTCGAAGTTGAACCACGTACAGAATACCTCTTTTGAAGCAGGCCGAGTACGCGAACGGCTCGCGAACATGAAATTTGATACCCATTTTGACACCGTCATTCTTGATCCACCCAGAGCCGGAACCGATAAGAAAACGATGCGGCGAATCGGTGAACTTAACCCGAAGCAAGTAATCTATGTCGCCTGTGGCTATGAAAATTTAGTTTATAACTTGAACGTGTTAATGGAAGGACCTTACCGCATAGAAAGCATTCAACCAATCGACTTATTTCCAAATACACCTCATGTAGAAACAGTCATTAATCTATTAAAAAAATAAAATTAGATTTTTAAATGGGCTCTTAAGCTTTGCTCGGTAATAAGACCTAAGCCAACTGCAAGCTGACAATCTTCGTAGGACAGGATATTTCGTTTGTCTCCATAGTTATTATTCATTATGTCTACAAACTTCTTTTGGGTCATCTTATATTTTTTAGGAGTGCCTTTTATAACATGACGAATAATCGCCTGCCCCGAACTACTATATTGATCACCCTTATCCCTAAATACAGGAGAACTTTTAATCAAATCCACTTGCTGTTTCAACTTTAAATGCGTCGATAACCTGCTCAGAAAATCACTAATGGAGCCCGTTCCCTTTTTTAATTCAATGCTGTCTCCATTTCGAATAATCCTATTTTTATCTGTTTTTATCCCATTTACTATAATCGCACTTGGATTACAATCATCCTGCTGACATAAATAATTAAAATATAGATCATACAGCGCAATTCCAAAATTTCCTTTATACGGAACTACAATTGGAACACCATTGATTATCACTGCCATCTTATTCTGTATCTCTTTTTTCCTGCTTATAAATTTATCTTCAATACTCGTTTCATCTCCACCATATTCTTCATCTGCTTTATAGGAATGATGGGATGCTTCGGTCAGTGCCTGATAGTGCATTTTAAATGTACGAATCTGTAATTCGCCTTCAATGAGACGGTCTTTTAAGAATTGGTCTGGCATATTTTCTATATGCTCTCTTTGCAAAGATATATGGAGTGATTGATATCCATTTTTATTAATTGTTGGACGAATCCCTATCCCTCGGGAAAAATCAAATAGACGCGCGTCCTTAGGCGCATAAGCTCTTAGAACATTTTTCCTCATTTGATTCCCCTCAAAATCCAATAATTTTGTACCGCTTGATAACTCGGTTCTATTTAAAAACTCCCTATAAAACAAATACATATCATCTTCATTTTTAAAAATAATACGCCATGCAATTGAGTCGTGAATTTTCTCATTCAGATTTCTTTCTTGTATGTGACTAATCCCTTCATGAAAAGCATATGACCTAAGTTCATTAATAATTTCATCTTTATATTCTCCTTCATACAGATTTATTATTGTCTCCAATGTTTTATCTGAATTAATGACTAGCTCTCGTTTACTGTTTAATAGACTATGACTTCCTAAAAAAAGCCAAAATTCATTTAACTGCGTTGGTTTCAACTTCAATTTTTTTCCTAATTCTTCCTGATCAATTTTTTGTATTTTTTTTGCGATGCTAAAACTCTCTTTAATTCTACCAGTTATTAATACATCTTTTTCATCGATACCCATATCATTTAATAATAAATAATATGTTTCTATCTGATTCTTCATTAGTTCTTCCAAAGCCATTTTTCTTTCACTAAATTCTTTCCCATATTTCAACGCAATATTGTTGATCATATATTCCTGAATACTAAGATGTTGCTGACCTTCTGTTGCTTGAAATAAATATGAGTATATTTCATTAGAGAACCCTTCTAATTCGTAATACTCAGCCAACTCTGCCATTACTTGCAAATAGACAACCTCCTTCTGATCGATGTATCGTTTCGGGACTGATTGAATAGTGTCTACAGCATCTGCAAAATAAAAAAGAAGTTCTTCTGCAGATTGAATACTATTTTCCATGTATAGTTTTATTGCCAATTTCGGACTATTTTTATGAAGTAACACCTCTAGTTCCTCACGATTATGACGATAGTTTTCGATTATGCTGATTACTTTCTTAAGCCTTGTCTCCCCAATATCCAGATGGGTCCACAAATCTCCCAAATTTCCAACTTTATGAAGCAATGCTGCCAAAACAAAATTTATTGGGATAGCCGTTTTCTTGCCATCTTGATACTTTTTAATATTCAACAAGAGAAAAGCAACATTTTTAGCAGTGCTTTCACTATGATTAATTACCTCTTCGCCTCTCATTCCGTTTGTTTTTTGCTGCAAGTTTATCTCACCCAGAACTTCTCGAGTAGCAAGGTACTCGTCACTGCTTATTAGCTTTTTCATATACTCGATTGGGGAAATTGCTTCCTCCTTGCCAATGTTGAATTTTGTCAAACTACTAAACAGCATGGCAAATTCACCCATGGGAACACGGTTTCGTTTATTTTTTGTTAATTTTTGTTTCTCAGATATAATTTTATAAATCATTCTATTAATTATTTTACCCATTTGTGAGAAACTTAAACGTCTACTTACTTCTTAAACATTTTTTAAGTGAAGAAACTGATTACAAATGATACAATTGGGTAGATTAAGGATATTAACACCATGAACATACAAAATAAACGTGCATATTTTAATTTTGAGATAGTTGAAAAACTAGAGGCAGGGATTGTTCTGTCTGGAAATGAAGTTAAATCGATTCGTGCCGGTCAAGTGACCATTACTGAAGCTTATATTATTGTTAAATCAGCGGAAGTATTCATAAATAACATGATTATCCAACCCTATACCAACAGCAATACCTTCCAACCCATTGAAATCAATCGACTAAGGAAGTTACTCTTACATAAAAAAGAGATATCTCGTCTTATTGGAAAAGTTCAAGAAAAAGGATTAACCATCGTTCCGTTAAGTCTCTATTTCAAAAAGAATGTTGTTAAACTATGTATTGGTTTAGCTAAAGGTAAACACACTGTCGATAAACGAGAAACAATAAAGAAACGAGAATCAGATAGAGAAATTGCTCGAACAGTAAAAAACTACAAATAATTAGATGGCCGATTGAATACCAGTTTTTGTAATGTCATATATATCATAGGTAGCATGTCCGGATTCTCAACTTTATAAAACTCCTCTAACCTCGACAATGCTTGTAATGCATATTTATTTTTAAATTGACCGATGGGTTTTATTGTTAAACTAATATACTCTTTCTTTTTGAAATATGATAATTTTTCTAGAAGAAGTGGTATTTTTTCATGTTGAAAAAAGGATATAAAATGAATCATCTGTTCATACTGAGGAATTGGAGTATTAAACAACTCCAAAATAGTTTGATGGTCCTTGTCCATTAGTTCAACAAAGGAAAGGATCGATTCTAAAAAATTTATCCTTGAATCTGATTTTTTGTAACTTACTAATGGAAACGCAAATTCATATAAATCTGGAGATTGTGCATTAATTAATTTAATACAATTCTTTATCCGCTCATTAATATAATATATATGATTTTTGATCAGAAGTTTATCCAGTAGAGCAGGATAATACTCTTCTATAATAAAACAAACGATATCGATATTATCAACAGTTAGTTTATTCTCTATTATGTCTATGATAAGTTCTTTAAATGCACCAATATTTACCATCGACTCAAGGTCAATCAAAAATTCTTTGCTCGTAGGATTTACCTTGGAAAGGTTTTCCCAACTTTGTTCAATATTTCGTGCTAATGTTAAATTTATAATTCTTGCCATTTTGTTTCTCTTTATAAGAACAGCTTATAACGGCTTGTTATTTACTGTCAACTCTAGCAAACCCATAATCAAGACCGTTTTCAGTGTTTCTAAATTAGTAAAGCACAAACCTTACAACGATTTCTCCCCACTGTTTAATTTGAGGAATATCTTTTTCAAGAGGGGTAAATTTCCATTTACTAAGCGCCTTTTTAGCTAATAAATCCAGTCTTAAATATCCCGATTTCTGCACGATGGAGATATTATAGACTTCTCCCTCGGGGGATACCCAGAATTTCATTCTAACCTCCGTCTCGATGCCTTTTTGTTTTGCCCAAATAGGATATTCCGGTATCTCTGAATAAAGAATGTTACGGTTTACGATGGGACCAAACAACATAATGTTATCACTCGGTCTAATATCAGCTCCTGCGTTTCCTGTATCGCCACCGATATGCTCTTTCTCTTGCAGGTTCTCAGTTGGAGGATTATTTGTGACAAGTTCATTTGCAACCTGATCTTTCTTATCCTCAACTAAGGTTTTCTTCTCTTCAATCTTAGTCTCTTCCCGTTTTTCAGGTATTTTTTTTATTTCAGGTAAGTTTACTTTTTTCTCAATTTCACTTTCTACTTTTTTTTCTGCCGTTTTTTTCTTCCCTTGCCTTATCGTATCAATTTTTTTAGGTTTAAATTGTTGCTTTTGAGCAATACTTGTAGCTTCTTTTTGAACAGGCTTCGGGTATTCTTTTTCATAAACAAAGGATACCTCTCGAAAAACTTCCTCATCCGGTTTATTTATATTAATGCTAATCAATGAAAAGATTAGCACAAATACAATGTGTATGAATAGTGAAACAAGTAATGCCCATATAAAACCTTTTTTCATAATACTCTATTTGCTCCGGAATATATCTAAATCAATACTTAGTTATCTTCTGCATCCTGTACTTTAGTTGCAATAATCAGTCTAGCTGCACCCGCAGAATTTCCAATATCCATCAATTCAATCAGCTTTTCTATTTTCAATGTTTTATCCGCTCTAAATATTACAATCTTTTCTTCATCCGTTTCCAGAATATCCTTTAATAACGGCAATAACGACGCTTTCTCGATTAATTTGTCATTTAGAAATACCTGTTCTTTATCATTTATTGATACAGAGATATTCTTTTTTACACTGGTCTCGATTGGTTTATTAATTCCTGGAAGATTAACTTTAATCCCTGTATGACTTACAAAAGAAGACGTTAACAAAAAGAATATGAGAAGTAGAAATACAATATCGGTTAATGCCGTACTTTCAATTAGTTTGTTATTGGCTCTACGTCGTACGTATTTCATGTTCATCTCTCCTTGTCAAAATATTCAGTAACTCTAGAGAATTTTCTTCAACTTCTAATATATGCTCCTCAATACGACTCACCACATAGTTATATGCGAGAAAAAGGGGTATTGCAACCGACAATCCAACTGCTGTCGTGATAAGCGCTTCCCAAATACCACCTGCTAAAATAGAAGCATTAACATTCCCACCTAATTTTTCTATTTCCATAAATGCACGAATCATACCAGTAACAGTACCTAAGAATCCGATTAATGGAGACACTTGCCCTAAAGATGACAATACGACTAAATTTCTCTCTAATTTTCTAATTTCCAAATCTCCAGAACTTTCGATAATATTTCGTAATTCCGTGCTTTCTTTATTTGCATTTCTTAACCCTACCTTAAAAATGTTTGAAATGATGGACGGATTTAAATTGCAATAGCGATATGCGGCCTTTGTTCCCTCTGTATTGTAAAGTTCTTTTATTGCGGGTAAAAAATCTTTAGATTTATTTCTTGAATTTCTTAAAAAAATAAGTCTTTCAATGAAAATTGCAAATCCTATAATTGAAAAAACGAACAAAATATAAACAATCACTCCACCCTTTAATATTATTGATAACATAATTCCTCCTTTTATTTTTTAAAAAATTAATCTAAGTTTTAAATACACATAAGGCGCGCCAATTTTTAGACCAGTCACTTTTTCTGCGCCACTTGATAGTAGATTGCCAATTGTAAAACCCCACCATAAATTAGCATTTACTGATTTGTTATAATTAATATCCATATCGAAATATGCATTTTTATAAACAGCCGTTTTCCCCAACTCACGTAAATAGTAAGATCCAACAACACTTAGCATACCGCTATATATTGTTTTTTTATAGGTCACTTCGCTAAATTTCGTAAACTGATTCGGAATGTCTTTATTGTAGATCGGTAATTGAACCAAGACATCAATATTTTCACTTAAAATAACTAGATCTTTTAATAACGCACCCAATTTCAATATTTGAACATTTTTGGCATTAACACGACTAAAATAGCCATCATTATCCACATCATCCCAAACCTTTAAATTTGCATAATCAACATAGGAAAACATCAACTGTTCATTTGCGTGGAAATAGTTATTAACCGTAATAGATATCTCGGCTTTCTCATCTGGTTCTAGTTTTGGATCATTCATCTCAGCTAAATCGAAAGTAAACATGTCATCTACTTTTACTTTTGTATTACTTAAGTTGAGTCCCGCATCAATCTGGACATTTTTTGTTAACTGAAAATTTACTTTGTCATTTAGCGAAAAACCTATTTTCATAGTTCCTTTATTTGCCCAAGCATTTACGCCAAATTGAAAAGAGTTTGGTGCCGACAAAATATCAAATGTCTTATTTAATAATAACTCAATGCTTGTATAAGCATTATTGTTTGAATTTAATAAATCCACGTTAACTTGAGAAGGAAACGTGGTATTAAGTATTGATACCTCCCCGATATCTAATGATAAATTATTTTGGAAATAAGAAATTGCTGGATTTCCAGCTGTTGCATTCGCTCCAGCATTAAATAGTTTTACCTGATAAGTTATTGGAATATTCCAAAAAGTTCGCCAACCACCTTGTATCGAATTCAATTTGGCTGAACCAATATTATGTTCAAGCATTTTTAAATTTATAATATTTTTATCACTGATTGCCATCGCAACAAAAAACTCACCCGTTTCTTTCGTATAGGCAGAATACTCACGATCACCTATAGTACGGTTTAGAATAATAAAATACGGCTTCTTTTCCCACTCATAACCATGATAAATGGAAAAGCTTAAATATGATGGCAATCCAACAGAGAACTGTGCTTCATTAAAAAACATTCCGTTAGCAACTTCATCTAAATTTATTTTTTCTAATATATTTTTATCACTTGATAAATATCCTTGATCTTTATTAATATAATTGATTGCTTTCCAGCTTTTGCTTATAGGAGAAACAGATTTAGACCCTTCATCCAGCATTCGTATATCTTTAGCGGTAACAAACAAATCCGGCAAAATAAAATTTTTATCATCGGCTACACAAATAATGGTCATTAACAGACATAAAAAAACTATTTTTTTCATTTATTTTTTTCCTGTTCCTTCTCAAATTTTATCTTTTCTTGAATTTCTTCATATAATTGGGATTGGAACATATCGTCTGTTTCCTTTGCAACTTTTAATGCTTCTTCGTAGTCATTTAAATAGAATAAACTTTGAACAATCCCATATTTAGCGTCAACCACCCTATTCCCATTTTCAAATATCTTCAAATAGTCTTGATAAGCATCAATTGCTTTTTGATATTGTTTCAGATTGTAATAGGTGTCAGCAAGAATGATATAAATATCTTCATTTTTCGGTTGATAGGTTAAAATCAATTCTTGCAGAACAGTAGCGGCATTATCATTTTGCTTAAGTTTCATGTAATTGTCTGCCTGCATTGTTTTCGCAGTGAATATATCTGAAGGATCATCCGTTTGTTTTAAATATTGATTCAGATATTCCGTTGATAGTTGGTATTCCCTTAACTTACTATAAATCCTAGCGACATTAAAAATAGCTGTTTTATACAACTGTGAATAGGCGTCTTTTTGAATCAATAGTTTACTAACAGCAAATTGATATTCCTTTAACGCATCCTTGTAAGTATGCAGATTGTAGCTAGAATCACCAATCTTTACCAATGAGTTTAATAAGATATCCTTATTTTTATTATCAATCGATATAAGTTTACTAAAATTACTTTTTGCTGCCACATATTGTCCGTCTTTAAACTGAGACCATGCCAGTCCATATATCGCTTTTTGATATAAATCTGAATTAACATTGCTTTTATTTATGAAACTTTCATAAGTTGATTGTGCCTGTGAATATTTTTTTTCTGCATAGTAAATTTCTGCCAAATAGAATTTTGCATTATTGTTACTTTTTATTTGGCTAAATTGTTTTTGAGCGAGCTCATAATTGCCACTAATATAATTACACATTGCTTCAATTATTAATAAAGGCTCCCCATATTCATTGTCCTTGGGATAGATACTTCGAAATTGATTTATATTTTCTACAGTAACGCTTATATTATTATCATAAAAATATGATTCAATAATCCGAAATGTCTTTTCTCTATCATAGGAAGGATCATACATTTTGAGGAAAAAATCCCGAGCCTTTTTATAGTTTCCTGTTTTAAGTTCATTCATCCCGTTACTATATATTATAAGGGTATTACTGCTCGAAAGACCTGCTTTTTCATAAAATAAACCAGCTGACTTATAGTCACCCGTTAAGACATTGTTCCAAGCCTGAACAATATAGTAGTCTTCATCTTTATGGATAAACTGAGCTGGTTTATATAACTGCAGATATAGTATGTTCCTTAGTTTTTCGATACTCTTTGAAACGTGTTCTGGAAAAGAATCGTCTTTACTTACCTGAACATTTAACGATTCTAACTCAGCATATTTTTTATGTAAGAACAAGTCCACTGCTAGAATCAGACTGTAGTTGGCTTTTTGCTTGGGGGTGAGAACATCATATTCGATTGATTTTATTATCAGGCTTAGTTCATTATATTGCTTTTGATAATAGTTGGAAACTAAATAAAAATAACGGTCTTCATTTTCAGCTTCGGTTAATGCAGAATATGTTTTATTAAATACATCCATATACTCAAAGTATTTACCTAAAGCAAATAGACTTTTTAATGAATTCTGGTTATCGTCAATTTGGTGACTAAATAGAAGTGACTGTTGCAATAAGTTAATATGGGCAATATCTTTTTTTTCAAACAGCGTCTCGGTAAACGTCGAATTGCTCAGCGCAATACTGTTAAAACATAAAAGGCTCAAAATAATTAATAACAGTTGTTTTCTTTTCATTGATGGATTAAACATCAAACAAGACATCGATTCCCAGAGACATTGGTCCTAAATATGTACAAAGTATCACACTACCTTGTTGTTCTATTACAGGAACCTTATACTGCTTCTCAAACCGATTCTTGAGCTCTTTTGATTTTTCCCCTAATTTAGACTGCGAAATACCAATCATCTTTAATTTAAGTTTACTGTTTTTTATTTTATTATGCAAGGTCGACTCCATCTTTTCTAAGGCTTCCTCCACAGTATCTTCTCTGGAAAATATTTTAAACATCCCCTCTCCTTTTTCAGTAACGAGAATCGGTCTAAAATTTAGCAATTGATCAAACAAGGGTTCAAAAGCCGTTTCAATAGACATATTCAGAAGGCCCATCAGATTTAAGGTTTTTAATGATGTGGTCGTAACAATCAGCCAATTGTTTTCAGCTAATTTGTTTAGATACTCGACATTTTCCTGCTCCGTATAACTTTCTTTTAATCGATCTATCAGACTTAAAGCCAGAAGCTGTATGCCCTGCCCAGATGTTTTTGAATCGATTATATGAAAGTTAACACCTGAAAACTGTTTGGCTGCTTTTTTTGCATTATAAATGGTTTCGCTATAGCACTCAGATATATGGATTGAATAAATCGTTCTTGCGCCTTCTTTTATTAACTCAGAATAATGATCGAAGAAATCATCGACTGTTGCTGCGGAAGTTGATATTTCTGCTCCTTTTTGAACACGACTCAGTTTTTCATATAGTTCGTCTTCATTTATGTTTACTCCATCTAAAAACTGATTTTTACCAATATGCTGATACAAAGGAATAATAGTGATATCGTTTTTTTTCGCTAAATCTTGATTAATCGACGATGTGCTATCAATCACAATTCTAACATTTGATTTCGCTGGAGTTACTTTCTTATGTTTAAACTTTGATAATTCTTCTTGAATTGAATCTAAACTCAATCCTTTATTTTTTAATTTTATAATTTTCTTGACGGTATCCTCAACATCTTCCTCATAAACCCTTCTCTTTCCTGATGTTCGAAATATAGGATCTATTAAACCCTTTTCTTCCCAAAAACGGATTGTACGCGTTGTAATTTTATATTTTTCAGCAAGGTCTTTAATTTTGTATATACCGGGCATATTTATCCTCCTTAAAATCCTTTGAATGACTCATTATTAGCCACTGTAACTAACCGTGATAATCTTATCATAAATTCAAATTGACGTTAAATGGTTATTTTCGTGTATATTTGACCAATAGCTTCAAACGTTCCCGATACCATATTGATTTCAACTTTGTTGCACTTGAGTATTTTTTTGTTATGGTGTATTTCTACCAAGTCTGATAAGTAAAGTTTATTAAGCTTGAAATCATAAAAACCATTTTGTGCAACAATCGACAATCCCGGCTGTGAAAACTCCAAAGGGCCGGCAATGTTCATATTCTTTCTTTCAGTATCAACAAACATTCTGACTCCTTTTAATACACTATTCTTACTTATTACGGAATTCTCTTTACTAATAATATTTTCAGGATTTCCAAACGCAATAGATATTTCATTTTCTAATAATAACTGTTTTTTATAACCCCAATAGGAACCCTCTTTTGCTATAATTGTATTTCCCTGATGAACCAGCACAATATTCCCATTAAAATTCATTGATTCCTTACCCTCTTTTTTATAGAAAGTCAGTTCATCACATTTTAACTTAAATGAACTTGTATTTGCATCACCTATTCCACTGATATTACTTTGCAATACATTTAATTTGCCTCTCATTTTTATATAATCTTCTTTCATATTAAATATTAACTCTTGTCCATTAACAGATATATTTTCTGCATTGAATTTAAACCCATTATAAAATCTAATTTTTTCAGAATTGTCCTCCACATTACATAGATTAGATTTTATATAGCGCTTACCTTGAGATATCTCGATATCATCATAAAAGGTAATTTTTTTATCATGCTCGTTATAGGATAAGACACCAGCTTTAACATTTATTGGATTGGTATTGCTGAACTTATTGCTTTTAAATATCCCCTGAACTCCATATAATTCTACTTGTTTTCTATGCAAACGAACATCTGCCTTATCAGCTGTTATCCGGTCCATAATTTTTTCATTATAATCATTGTATATACAACCTCTTCTTATTTTGTCTAAAATGACAAAGTCTTTTTCCTTCATTTTGGCATCGGCAGCCTCAATCTCCCATCGAGCAATTTCGCCATCCCAGCCTCTTATTTTAATATTTTTAACTTCCATTAGCGCATTAAAATCTCTCATACTTTTAAGTATTTCTTTTTGAGGGCCATAATGTTTTAAAAAAATAAGGAAAAGGAATACCAGCAGAATTACTAGAATAGAAATGAATATTTTTTTCATATGCCTAGCTTAACATATATATTTTCTTTAATAAATTTCTATTGAGGAAATTTTACTATATACCTGAAACAGATATAGAATTAAACAACAGAGAAGGAGTTAAAATATTGCCTCCATAGGGGAAACTCTCTACATCATTACCAATTTTAGCTATTCTGGTTAAAAGATCAATAAAATTACCAGCAATGGTAAACTGCTTCACAGAGCTGACTAATTCACCATTTCTCATGAGATAGCCAGTAGCACCAAGACTGAAATCCCCGTTTACTCTGTTTGAAGTATGCATACCCATAACACTGTTAATAATTAATATGTCTTCCCCACTGCTAGAAAATAGGTCCTGATACGAGTATTGTCCGGGGCTAAGGATCAGGTTTGTGGGCCTTATCACAGGGATGCTGTAATAGGAACCCCTTAAACCATTACCTGTTGATTCTGTATTATCCTTTGAAGCCGCTTTCAAATTATAAAGAAAATGATTTAATACTCCATCCTTTATTAAGGTCGTCGCTTTAGACGTAGTTCCTTCCCCATCAAATGCGATTGTCCCCAAGCCATCTTTTAGAACACCATCATCAATCAGATTCAAAGTACTAGCAGCAATTTTCTGGCCAATTTTATCATCTAGAATCGATTTTTTGTTTTGTATGTTTTCAGCTGAGAACAAATCGATAAAAAATGACAGAAAACTTGCAACGACATCATTTCTAAACACCACTTTATAAGCATTACTTTTCAACGGTTTGGCATGTAACATTGAATATGCATTATAAGCGACACTTTTTCCCAAGGCATCCAAATCGATATCTTTAAAGCATAATTTATATGAGAAATCTGAACCAGATTCAGCTTCATTACCATCCTCTGCAATAACGTCGGCATCAAATCCGTAAACAAGAGATTCTTCTTCATGAATATCACTAAATTTTGTTCGATAATACATGTTACTGTAAGATTCTGAAAAACCAAGGTGTTCCACCTTTGAAATCGACTTATGTTCAGAAAAAACCTTATTTTCCAAATATTTAAGTTTGCTTACTTTATCGGAGATACCCACATCAAAAAAAGACCAATCTTTATCAGAATCGGTCAACTTAGCAGGATGAATCATCTTATTCATTGAAAAATGATTATCCGGTGACATCATTTTTAAAATGAATTTAGCATTTTCAATCGTTTTCAGTACCTTATCTTTTTCAAAATTATTTCCAAATACCATGCTAATACGATTTTCATGCAATAAGCGAATGGCAAACCCATTTTCAAGACTTTCAGTAAAGTCTTCCACTTCACTATTTCTTAAACTAATTTGCCGACTCTGGTCATTTAAATAAAATATATCCCAGTTATCAGTGGCAAATTTATTTAATTCGTTTTCTATATAATCAAAAGTATTTTTTATTTTGTTATCCATTATTTTCCCCAGAACGGCAATTACTTGCCTCCTATAGTCATCTGCTTTATTTTAATTGTTGGCTGAGCATCTGAAACCGGAACATGATCAAATTTACCACATACTCCTGGAAGAAAACATTTATCATTTCCCACGCTCTCAATATCATTTAGGACATCGGGGCCATTTCCAATCATACTAGCTCCTCGTATCTGATTGGTAACCTTGCCATTTTTAATTTCGTATCCTTCAGATATTTCAAATATGAACTCGCCATTTGTTATATTTACTTGCCCTCCGCCCATTCGCTTAACAAGTATTCCATTACTCACTGTTGAGAGAATTTCTTCAGGAATCATATTTTGATTTTCAATAAAGGTATTACTCATTCTTGGGATGGGTTTGCTTCTAAACGACTCTCTTCTACCATTCCCAGTTAATGGAATATTCAATAGTCCTGCACTGAGTCTGTCTGTCATATACCCTTTTAATACCCCATTTTCAATTAATACCGTTTTTTTTGCTTCAACACCTTCATCATCGATGCTAAAACTACCATATAATCCCGGGATGGATCCGTCATCGATGACCGTTACATTGTCAGAAGCAATTTTTTGGCCCATTTTGTTACCAAAAATAGAAGTATCTTTATAAATAAAATCTGCTTCAAACGCATGTCCGCATGCCTCATGAATCATTGTGCCACCTGCTTCACCCATTAATACAACTGGCATTTTCCCTAATGGGGCTTGTGTTGCATTTAAAGAAGCAAGCACCCGCTTAACCACTTTTTCAGAGGTTGTTTCCAGCGGATACAAATCAAAAATATTCTGATCTCCCGTTATTCCAGGGCCTTCATATGCAGTTTCAGTAATTGAACCGTCTTTTGCTACAACATTAATCATATAGCGAGAGTATTGTCGCTCATCACTTGAAACTAATCCGTCGCTATTTGCGATCCAAATTCGCTTAAATGATTGACTAAAACTAAGTGTCGCCTGACATATTTTAGGTGAGGCAACATATATTTTTTTACTGGTATCTAAAAAATCACGAATACAGGATTCATACATACCCAAATGCAATTTACTTGTAGTTATAAAATTTAAATTACTATCTATATTTTTTGCCTGATTTGTTCGTCCTGCTGACAATGAGTCCGCAATATTTCCAGCTAGTATTTCAAGTTTATCTGGGATAATTTCATTGGCATAAGCGCAATAAGATTTATCATCACTGATTACTCTTAAATGGACGCCACCTTCATTACCTGTCTTAATAGTTTTAATGACGTTATTTTCAAGAACAAAAGAAAACATCTCATCCTCTTCGATATAAATATCAGAAAAGTTTCCACCCTTGGATAAAAGAATATCAATTAATTTGTGGATGAACTGCGGCTCAAGTACTATCATCAAGAATTAGACTTGAATTCTCATTAATTCTTGATAGGCTTCAATAACCTTATTTCTTACTTGCATTGTATAATTTAATGCGATGTTTGCTTCCTCTGCTGCAATCATAACCTCATGAAGATCAACAGACTGCGAGATAGTATAATCGCGCATAACGCTATCGGCTCTATTCAGAAGCATATTTGTATCTGTAATATTATTTTTTAACATTTGTCCAAAATCCGATGTAAAATCATTTTTTCTTATTGTATCGATTGATTGACTGGTATTCAGAAATGTTATTGGATTTATTGCGTTAGTCATTTATTCCCCCAATCATCAGAAATATATCTGAAAATATCGTAATTTAATTATAATTACAATTACTTAAAAAGCAAGCCCTTATTTCCGACACGTTTCCTTTCAATATCAATCAATTTCCTTACATATGCAGACATAGATGTCTTATTTAAATATGCCTGTAATCTAATAAACTCATATTCTTCGTTTGCAACTGTAATATTGATAGCCAGTTTTTCTTTTTCTTTCTTCGCCATGAATTATTTCGATAATGAATAAGAAGGAAATGAAAATGCAGGTACCAGCTAAGCTGATACCTGCCCTCAATTTCCCCCTAACAACAAATCCCCTGTACTAATCGTTACAATTACAATGTTATTGTAGTAATACAATACAACAATATATTTCTATTGTCAAACAACATCAATACAAATAAACCGAACAACATTACAATTTTACAACACTCTACTATTCAACTACTCTAGATTTTGTGTTTTAACATCATTTCAAGTGAAAAATACCTATATATCTAGGGGATAATAAATTAGTTCTGTTTTGCTAGATCGATCATAGTATCAATCATTTTCAATCTGGCCTGTATCAGTTGAGTATTAGCAGTATATTTAGTCGTATCCGCCATTTTTACCAAGAGTTGCATATAGTCCACATTAGATCCCTCAAAGTAGCCTTGCTTAATAGTAATCTCTTCTTCTTCAATTAATTCGTCATTATCTTCAGGTAACAAATAGAAGAAAACCTGATTGACTGACTCCAATTTTTTCTGATCACGTATTTTAACAATCCCCAATCTGGCTATTTCCCCACCACCAGTGGAATAGATTATACCTTTACTGTCTACTTTAATATCCGTTAATTCGGGAATTTCAATCGGATTTTTTTCCATACTTAAGACCTTAAATTTTCCTGAAACCGTCGTCAACTCCATATTTCTATTCATTTCGAAACGACCATCACGTGTAAAATAAATAGATCCCTCTTCATCAGCGACCATAAAGAACCCCTGATCTTCAATAATTAAATCCAATGGTTTGCTTGTATTAATAAACGGGCCAATTGTAAACTTAGTTTTCCCTTTTATTATAATTTGTTTTGAAGATTCATCATAAATAGGCGATATAACCAATTCTTTATATCCCGGAGTTTTAGCATTGATGATATTTTCCATTTGAACCATCTTCAAATACTCATTAAAATTCATTGCACTGGCAGAAATATCAATGGTTTTATCTAATGGAAATACAAGAGATAACGTTAATATCACTATGTATATAATTTTCATGAGGCGTTTGCGTCTTTTTTAATCTGGTCATACTTACTTTTGCCGCTTTTTTTCTGTTCAAGCTTGTAAACAAAAGCCAATACTTCAGCAACTAATGAGTATAACTCTGGAGGAATCTCCGTCTCTAATTCTAATGAAGATAACATTTTAGCAAGTGCAGGATCCTGATACAAGGGAATATCGTTCTCCTCTGCAATGCGAATTATTTCTTCTGCGATGCTTCCTTTTCCGGTTGCAACAATTTTTGGAGCAGCATTCATTTCTGAATCATACTTAATAGCTGCTGCAATCGTTATCTCTTTTTTTTCTTTTTTCTCTTCCATCTATAATTCCACCCTATGCCTCAGCACTCACCCGTTTCATCCTGTCCAGATCAACTGTTGGACTTAAAATTTTATTTATTTCAATCTTTTTAATTTGAGTATTAAACCCTTGTACTTTGTAATCTAGTACCGACATCTGCTCTCTTAGCATTGCTGAGTTTGCTGCAATATATTTTCTGGAATCATCTGAGTCGGTGTTAAATAAATACCAAATGTCTTTACCAGTAATCTCGACTATTACTGCAATTTCACCTAACTCCTCAGTTTCAATCTTTAAAATAAGCTGGGTTCGTTCCGGATTAACCGGCGCCCCTTTCTTATTAATATCTCTTTTTATCAAAATCTCAATATTTTTTGCTTCATCCGTAAATGGATTTGGGATCATCCAATAAAAATATTTATCCGGCAATGAGTTATCGCTTCGCTTTGACATTGCACTCAAAATTGCTTGTCCTGATAAATTATTCATAACTTGATCAATTTTGCTCTCTAAATTTTTTAGGACACCTAATAAACGCTCTTTTTCCACAGGATCTTGTGTATTTTGAATCTGATGCATAATTCCTCTGATAAAGGATTTTAATGCATTTAGATCCTGTAGCATCCCTTTTGAAAGATTTAATCCATTACTTGCTTTTTCATTCAAACTTTGTAAAGCCATTAGTTCATCCTGACTTAAACCACCCTCTTTTGATAAAATACCCTGGAGCATTGATTTGTCTTCATTACTGAGTGCTCCATTTCTAGCCATCATATTTTTTAAAATGGCTTGTTCTTGTTCATTCGGAACTCGTCCAGTTGATATTGTTTTTTGTATGACTGCTAATTCCTCTTTTGATAGCACAGCGTTGCCAACTAGACTGGTTTTATCTTGCATCTTCTTTATGGATTGATCAAACTCTGTTAGTAATGCCGTTAGGCTTGAAACTATTCCTGAGTTCAACGATGCTTGAGAACCATTTAGCATCTGACTTGTACTTGCCATACTTTCTTGTAACTGCTGGAGCTGGCTTGACATATTATTATTTCCCGAAAAAAAACTTTCCAGCGCTTTCACAGCCGATGGATTTGTAGCCATTCCTTTTACCAATGCAGCAAATGCTGCAGATTGTAATGTTTGATTCGATCCCTGATTCTTTAGGGCCCCAAATAATTGATTAAAATTATCAGAACTTAACTCAAGCCCATGCTCAAGCATCTTGGAAGCTAAATCCAAATTTTCAGGAGTATCGGCTAGATTTATACTCATAAGCTGAGCTGAAATGTCCTGAGTGGAAAGATTTCTGGCTATAGTAGCAGAAGATGCGCCCGCTGCCACATTTGATAACGCTTGAGACGCAGAAGAAGTACTTGTTTTACTTGCTGCAGATGATGCTGCAGAAGATGACGCAGACTGTTGCGATTGTTTGGATTGTGTTTGCTGTTTTGAAGATTCGGTTGTTTCAGTTGTTTCGGTTGTGGTTGGCTTGATCGTTGGCCAAATAATGGGAGCACCAGGATGAATTCCTCCTCCAGAACCTGCCCCTACCGAATCCATAATAATATTCCTCTATAGAATAAATACATTTATGCCACTAATGAATCTAGGAAACTTCGAATTGCACTCATTCCTACTTCGTAAATAGAAAATGAAGTCTGATCGACTAACCATTGAATGAGCAACCCATCTGAAATAGCTATCAGCGCAGTACTCATTGAGATATATTCCATGGATTTAAACACATTTTTTTGTGCACCATTCTCTAAAATATTAGCGAATAAGTCTCTTAATGTTTGATAAATGACAGCAATATCCTGTTTGTGTAATCTGGGGTTTCGAGTTAATTCCGACCAAAAATCAAAATAGATATAATACATGCTACCATACTCTTCAACCGTCTTAAAAAACTGTTCATAAAATATTTCTAACTGTTTATAGGCATTTTTTTCCTTAGAAATAATATCCTGCATTTGCTCTGAAAAATAAGAAAACCAAATTTTAAACGCACTTAAGAATAAGTCGTCTTTGCTCTCAAAATATTCATAAAGAGTACCCTTACCAACATCAGCAGAGATTGCGATATCGGACATTTTTGTTTCCCTAAACCCATGTTTAGCAAAAATAGGAATTGCTGCTTGAATGAGTTTTTCTCTTTTTTTGTCTTTATCAACTATTTTTGGCAAATAATTTCCTCCAGATACATTAAAAAGTTTAACTTTTAATTATTACACCGTCAATATATTCATAAGTTCTTTCGTATGAATCTTTTTTACATTTATAAAGGCTTATACAAGTTACTTATTGTTTTTTTATATCAGCTATGATAATCTTAGGAAGTCTTTTTGACGAATCTACGATATATAAAGGCAGGTTAAAAATGAGTAAAGTATGCGATATTTGTGGAAAGAAGCCAACTGTTGGAAACAACGTGTCTCACTCGCAAAGAAAAACAAAGCGAAGATTCTTGCCAAATTTACAAACAGTAAAGCTTGATAGCAAAAAATCAACTGTTTGTACTTCTTGTCTAAGAACACTTGCTAAAACAATTTAATTTTTGATTTAATTTATATTAAGACTACAAAAATACTCGCGATTGCGAGTATTTTTATTTATTCAATTCTTTTCTGAAATAATCGATTGCTTTACTTAAACCATCATCTAATGAAACAGTTGGTTCCCAACCTAATTTTTCTTTAGCAAGAGAAATATTAGGTTGTCTTTGCTTAGGATCATCCTGCGGAAGAGGCATAAATTTTATTTTTGTCGTTGAAGATAGTTTCTCTTTAATTTTTTCGGCTAATTGGAGTATGGTAAATTCCGATGGATTTCCAAGATTAACTGGCCCGATAAATCCGTCCTGCTCCATCATTTTAATAAGTGCCTTAACTAAATCATCCACATAACAAAACGACCGTGTCTGCGATCCATCGCCAAAAACAGTAATTTCATCCCCCATAAGTGCTTGAACAATAAAATTACTTACAACTCGCCCATCATTTGGCAACATATTTGGCCCATATGTATTAAATATTCTGACAATTCTGATATCGACTTTGTTTTGAGTGTGATAATCCATAAATAAGGTTTCAGCAACCCGTTTCCCTTCGTCATAACAACTTCTTGGGCCAATCGGATTGACATGTCCCCAATAATCCTCTGTCTGAGGATGGACCTCTGGATCACCATATACTTCACTTGTTGATGCTTGAAGGATTCTTGCCTTAACTCTTTTCGCAAGTCCCAGCATATTGATTGCACCCATGACGGATGTTTTAGTTGTTTTTACAGGATTGTACTGATAATGCACCGGTGAAGCAGGACACGCCATATTGTAAATTTGGTCTACTTCTAACAAAATGGGATTGGTAATATCATGTCGAATAAACTCAAAGGATTTATAATCCATTAAATGCTGAATATTTTTTTTTCTTCCCGTAAAAAAATTATCCAAACAAATAACATCATTCCCTTTTTCTAATAATCTCTCACATAAATGAGATCCGATAAACCCTGCCCCACCCGTAACTAATATTCTCATAACCTCTCTCCTCTATGCTTTCCCTTGTGAAATTAATATAACCCCTACCATAATAACAACTATTCCAGCCCAGTTTATGAAAGATAACGGCTCTTTATAGATTAACCAAGATGCCAATGCAACAAACACATAACCCAAGCTCAGCATTGGATATGCAAAACTGAGAGGGACTTTTGAAATTAAATATAACCAGAATACCGTACTGAGAAAATACATGCATAAACCTAAAAACACCCATGGGTTCGTAAATATCTTGAAATATTGCAAGAATATTCCTTTACTCATCATATTAATTTCACCCATCTGCATCATGCCCTGTTTAAACAGTAATTGAGCAATTACTCCTATTGTAACGGGTGTTAAAATCATAATTGGTAATCTTAGTAATGCAAACATATTATTCCCCTCCTATTAAATTTACAATTCTCTTATAGTATAAAGTTGCTTAGTCGAAAACACAAACCTTAAAAAAAACTTCATTGTTATAGGTATATTTCTCAATTTTTTTGGATTTTTGAAGATCTAAGAGCATTGTTCTTGTGATATCGGTTTGCTCTCCGAAACACAGGTTAATCTCTTCGAAATTCGCAGGACGACGTCTTAGGTAATTAATCAATTCGATTTCAGTCAACGGCTCTCCCTTTCGATTACTGGGCTTTGAAATAATTATTTCAACCTTCTGGTTATCTAGCAAATCTGCAATCGTTTGAAGTTCAGAAAATGATAATGGGCCGGTATTTGTATATGCAGGAGGCCTAGCAACGGTGTTTAACTGTATTTTATCCGGATTGATTTTTTTAATTATTCCCTTCATTTTTTTTATTTCATTGATACCATCATTGATACCTTTGCAAAAAAGTATTTCTAACCAGATATTTCCACGATAGGTCTTTCTGAAATCAATTAGGCCATTAATCACATCCGTTATCATAATTCCTTTAACCGGTTTATTCACTGCTTCAAATACATCCTGTGACACAGCATCTAAAGACGGCATAATGATATCTAAGTTTTCTAATTCCTTTCGAACACTTTTTTTTCGCAGTAGCAATGAATTTGTAATGAGGACAATGGGATAGTTAAAGTTTTTTTTGAGCTTGGCAATCAGTATATTTAAATCTAAATGAAGTGTCGGTTCGCCAGAACCAGTTATGGTTATATAATCAATTTCATGAGATACCTCTGATATCTCATTTATTACTTGGTCAAAATCAACAAAGCGGAACCTTTCATCAGTCAGGTTGGTTGTTTTACATACTTCGCAATACACGCAGTCTAAGTTGCATGTTTTCGAAGGCAATATGTCTATTCCCAAAGAATATCCTAATCTTCTTGATAATACCGGTCCGAAAACTACTTTTTTATTTTCCATTTTAGTAGTCTTCCAATTTCAGAAGGTGTCAGTAATCGATAATGGCTAAGTTTTAGATTCCCCAATTGAAGAAAACCAATACTGACTCGCTTAAGACGATCCACATTATAACCAAGCATAGCAAACATTTTGCGGATTTGTCTGTTTCGGCCTTCTTGAATGGTAAGCTCCAGTTGCAGTCCGGTATTATCCAGATACCCGATTGTTGAAGGTAATGTTTTTTTCCCATCAAGCATCAATCCTTCAGCTATTCTCTGAGCATCCTCATTTCTAAGTGGTTTATCGATTAAGACATTATATTTTTTTGCTATTTTATGCTTAGGATGTAAAATAGACTGAGTAAGATCACCATCATTTGTCAGCAATAATAAACCGGTAGTATTTCTATCCAATCTGCCAACAGCATGAAGATCCTTGTATTCATTTGGTAATAAATCATATATCGTTTTTCGCTCTTTAGGATCTGTTCGAGAGGTAATATAATCCTTGGGTTTATTGAGTAGTAAATACAGTTTTCCGGTCATCTTCACCGGCTTATTGTTATATAGAATTTTATCCATGTGGGGGTCAACTTTTACACCAAGATTGTTTGCTACCGTTCCATTTACTTTTATTTTACCAGCGACAATCAGTTCTTCACTTTTTCTTCGTGACGCAACCCCGCAATCGGCTAAAAATTTTTGTAATCTAATTTGCATTTACTCACCCCGGCCCTTGGCCACCCCTCTCTTAAAAAAGAGGGGGATTTAATATAATTTCCAATTGTTCAACTATATAACTGATATTATTTTTAATGTCATTATTTTTAAATCGAATGACCTTAATCCCTAAAATATTTATTATATATTCCCTTAGCTTATCATAATCTTTTTGTTTTTCATGTATACTTCCATCTATTTCAACAACAACTTTTCTTTCATGACAATAAAAATCGGCAACAAAAAAACGATTATGATTATTAAATTTAAATTTTATAGGAAATTGTCTGTTAAATTTTGTTCCATTTACTTTTCTATTTCTTACGATTTCCCAAAATATTTTTTCGCTTTCTGTTTGTTCTTTTCTTAAATGTCTAGTCGTTTGTAATATTTTATTCATTTTTAGTCTAACTCCCCTTCTATTTACAAGAGAAGGGGGCGGGGGATGAGTTACTTAATCTTTATTATTTCTTTAACTTTATTGACTGTTTCGTGTGCTACTTTCTGCGCACGTTTTGTGCCTTTATCAATAATTTCATCCAGCATTTTTTTATCATTTAATAACTCTACTCGTTTCATGCGAATCGGCTCAATAAATACCAGCATATTTGTAAGACACTTTTTTTTACAATCCACACAACCGATTTTAGCACTTTTACAGTCGGCGGCTATCGTCTTAGTTTCCTTTGGATTAAATATTTCCTGGAATGCGAACAAGGGACATATTTCTGGTCGTCCTGGGTCGGTACGACGTAATCGCTGAGGGTCGGTAAACATTTTCATAATTTTTTGGGTAACCGTTTCTGCGTCATCGGATAAATAAATGGCATTTCCATAACTTTTACTCATTTTATTTCCATCTGTTCCAGGAATGACTGGAAATTCTGTAAATATTTCCTTCGGTTCCATAAAAAAGGTTGAATTGTATAAATGATTAAATCGTCTGACTACTTCTCGTGTCAGCTCCAAATGGGGTGCTTGGTCTTTCCCTACTGGAACAACGTCTGCCTGATACAACATGATATCCGCTGCCTGCAAAACTGGATAACCAAGAAAACCATAGGTATTCAGGTCTTTTCCTTTTAATTCTTCAATTTTACTTTTATAGGTGGGAACTCGTTCTAACCATGGCAAGGGAGTTATCATAGAAAAAATCAGGTGTAGCTCACTATGCTCTGGTATTCTGGATTGAACAAACGGAGTTGATTTATTCGGATCAATTCCACAGGCAATCAGGTCGGCAATCACCTCGTAAGTATTTTTCATAATGTTAACACCATCCTCATAGGAGGTGGTTAATGCATGAAGATCTGCCACCATGTAAAAAGCCTCATAATCATGTTGCATATCAACCCAGTTTTTTACAGCTCCGAAATAATTACCCAAATGCATGTTTCCGGTTGACTGTATTCCACTTAATAAACGTTTCATGAATAGCTCCTTTATATGGTTTTATGAACTCTAGAATAATCAACAAGAGTTACTGTATTTTAATTGCAAAGCATCTTGAATGTAAAGTTTAATTAGGCTTAATAGCAGATTGCTACACGTTTAATAAAATAGAATACTGGGAATAACATTTAAATACAAACAGTATCAGGCGATATTGATACTTAACCGGAGTGATAATGTTTTTTTTCTACACTGCTAAAGATATAACGTTACCAATGAAATTAACAAAGGCTATGGAAGAAATTAACCTAACGGCTCCACCTTTAATTGATATGGATGTTCATCAAATCAGCGATCAACATCTGTATATTTCAACTGACTCTCACTCAAAAAAATTAAGAATAGAGGATTCATCGACCTAGAAGAATTTAATTCCCAGTCGCTACTTGATTTCTATTTATCTGTTTTTTCATTAAATACACAACCATTCTCGCTTTCTCAAAAAAGAAATCATTTAGACATTAGCCAGTCTATCCATGAAGAAATCATTCATCAATTAATTGAGGAAACGGAATATACCATCATTACAGCAGTTCCTTTAATCAATAGCCATCCAAGACTGATTAATCTATCTGAATATTCGAAAACGCTGGATCATCTTATCAGTATTATTTCGATCGTAGATGCCATTGTAACAGTTGATACGTGTGTCTTTCATATTGCAGACGCATTCAGTATCCCAACTGTTGTTATATTTTCAACCATAGATCCAAAATACAGAATTTGCGACTATCCATCAGTCCAAGGCCTATCTCTTTCAACGGACAATACATTTTCAGGCATACATCATGGTCACAAAAAACAAGATATGACTAAAGTTCGAGATAAATACTATATCCAGATAAAATAAAATCTGAAACAAAAAAAAGAAATAAAAAATGGTGAGTTGTTTAAATTATTATCTTCTGATAATAATGTTTAATACAGTTGCTATTGGGGAATGAATAAGTTATGGAAAAAAAATCTTCAAAAACGATTAAGTGGATCAATCTTCAACAAGAGGCGATTGAGTTTAAACCGTCTCGCTCATTAGGGAATCAATATCGAATTGTTCCAGATCTTTTTTTTATTGGGGAAAAAGAATCCTATTATATGTTCTATACACCCCTTTTGCTGAGGATATACATGATTCCTAAAGATTTTGTCATCTCGACCCAACCCATCGAACTTAGAAAAGAGTACTTTCCTCAATTGATTGAAAGCATGCTGATGCTACCTAATGACCAAGCATTAGCCCTTATTCCGAGGGTTAATTTGAATGGAACATCAAATCATATTCGACTGATACTATCTTCAAGATGCAATTCAAACTGTTCATATTGCTATGCTGGAGCAAAAAGCATCGGAAAAAGTATTAACCTAGATCATTTAGAAACACTAATTAATTATTTACCTGAAAATCTCCATATTGATATTGAATTACATGGGAATGGAGAACCGACTATTGCGATGCAAGAACTTAAAAAAGCATATAAACTTTGTAAAAAAAGGTTTAAATTCGTCAAATTCTCTACCCAAACAAACGGGTTATTTTCAAAGAAAACAGCCGATTGGTTGATTAAGAATCAAATATCAACCTCGTTCTCCATAGATGGCCCTGAATTTATTCATAATAAGCAACGACCGGCAAAAAATTCAAAAACAAACGGATTTAATAAAACGATGGAGACCCTAAGATATTTTCAAGAACATAATTTAGGAACATCCGTAATATGTGTTGTCACTGCTTACAGTAACAAATACCTTAATGAAATTTATCAATTTTTTAAGTCGATCAACATAAAAACGATTAAGCTTAATCCGGTTGTTGACGTTGGCAATGCAAGACTTTTTGATGATGATATTCATAATCCACCCGATATTTCTGAATTTGCCCAAAACTTTGCATTAATCCAATCCCAAGCTTACCTAGATAAGATCATGATCGATTCCGACTTTATGGGATCATTTCACACAAGAAAACCCCACCCAATGCATTGTCAGGCCTGCATGCCACAATTTGTTCTGGATACAGACGGTAAAATTCTAGCTTGTTCTGAAGCAGCAAGTATTGAAACTCCTGATAAAAATCCTTTTTATTGGGCTGAAATTAAGGATAATCAAGTGATTGTTAATGAAGAAAAGAAAAATGAGCTAATGAATAGTCATATGTTTAACATGGACGGTTGTTCAAACTGTTTTCTAAAATGGATTTGCGCAGGCTCCTGCTTGCACCAAAACTATTCTGAGAATCATAGCCTCAGACAACCTATTAAAAGTCACTGTGAGGCAAAACGAGCATATACAATGACATACTTCAGCAAACTCGCAGAGTATTTATTAAACGGGTTACCCCCCATAGCTAGCGATAGTTCTCTTAATTCAGTATAGCGATTAACCGATTCTTAATGTCTGTATCGGTAATGATTTCGAGATAGTTTATTGCTGTTCTTCCTAAGCAATCCTTCGCTTGAATATTTGCTTTATTCTTAATAAGAACTTCAACCATTTCTACGCTAGCTACTGAAATTGCAATCATTAGAGGAGTTACCCCTTGGAGAGTATGACTATTTACATCTGCACCGTTCTTTATCAATTCCCTAAATACTTCTTCACTTCCAAAGACGATTGATGTTCCAAGTGCCGTCCAACCAACATCATCCGAATCATCTACATTTACGAAATTTCGTATTAATAATTTTATAATATTTATACTATTACAGCATGAAGCTCCCATTAATACGCCTATTTTATTAGTATCCTTTTCCTGTAATATCAATTTCACCAAATTGACATTATCTTCCTTTAACGCGATATATAGCTTATAGATTGGAGATTCTTTAATTTTTATCAACATTGCAATTAAGTGCGCTTTTGAGTTCATTCCCGGAATGTGCTCTTCCTGAGGATATGCTACATGAGAAATAACAATTTCAGCCTCTTTAAGATTAATACCTAATCTCATATCATCAATACTGCCATCAAGATAAGTATCCATATAATAGCGGGGAATTCTCCAAAACGGGATATCAATTAGCATTTTTTCACTTCCTTATTGTTTATTGTTATTCTTTATAAAATTTGGCAATTTTGTATCGTTTTTACTCATAAGCTCAATCCTTGGGATACTTCCGATTAATAGATACCGATATTTACCAATATTTATGACCTCAACT
>Ga0154585_1061_pt1 | contig 79963 bp, 72 predicted proteins | sample RifGroF2_FD_116014 | JGI IMG/M metagenome (GOLD analysis project Ga0154585, IMG submission 116014) | Candidatus Margulisbacteria bacterium GWF2_35_9 | reverse complement strand
TAGGTATCACTAACTCAATAGGAAAAAACAAATTAATGTAGTTCAAGATTGAAGAAATATACGATTCTAAATTATGTTTTTTAACAAGATATAATATTTTTTCATAATCAAATTTATTATTTTTTATAAAAATTGCAATTTCAAAAATCATTCGTATAAAACCATGCGTATTTTTGTAAATTTGTATTGGCGAATTCATGTCGAAATAATGATGTAGGCATATGGTAATCAGCATTGTTTCCAATGTTTGAGTTATAACAGGCGTGTTATTAATCATTACATATTGTCGTTCATCAAATAATTCTTGAACAAAATCATCTGTGTTTTTTATTGCTAATTTATAATTAATATCAATGGAGATTGGAATACCTTGATCAATCTTTATAAAATTGGGTAATTGATGAGTATGGATCAGATGATAATAATACGACATTTTATCATATTCAATAATAGAATTGTTTTCTTTATCATATTTTCCTAAGATAAATCCGTGTTTAGTTAATACTTCTTTTATCATACTAATACTATCAATTGAGACAAGGAGATCAATATCATTGGATGTACGCAAGCTATAATCACCATATGCGAATTGCGCAAAAGGCATTCCTTTAATTATTATAAACTCACAATGATGATCATTCAAATCATCAACGATTTTTTTTAAGGTCGCTAACCTAAAGTTTAAGATTGATTTGTTTTGATTGATTTTTTCTAAAACAAAATGTAAATTTTCTGCTGTCATACAATGTTTTGAAAGATAGTATAGAACTCCCGTTTGTTCAGCTAATTCGATTTCCTGTTTATCCAATTTATGAGCAACTCTTTGATTTTGAAAAATTTCTATTAAATCTTTGAGTAATTGTTTTTCTTTATTCATGTAACAACAGGCCTCCTCCTAAAATAATAACTATATATACAATATATATAATTCTTGTTTACTTATAGCTTGACAAATAAACATATTATAATTCAACTCTAAGTAAATGATTAGTATTTTAACGTCAATTTCCAATTTAGAATTTACAGCCTATTGTTCAACAATCGTTTGGTATTATTGCAACAAGGGTTAATTTGACTGTTTAGCTTTCATATTATGATGATATAGCCACATTGATAAGAGGTTATATCATCAAATGTGTTTACTAAGATATATTTAAAGACAGGATTTCGTTTTTGTTAAGGTTAATAGAAAACAATATTAGATCATAATTGATTTACACTTATTAATAACTCTAATTCTCGGACGCATGTATTTCTTTTTCATTCTTTCACCCCCTTTTTAAGTAATTTATTGGAAATCCTGTCTTCAAATCACATTAATCAAGTAAATAACGATAACGTAAATCATTTCCTGAATCCAACGTTATAACTTGTCCTGTTAAAGAATTTGTTTCTAAACCAAGAAAATAATTAATAATATTAATAATATCATTTAGATTTGTTAAACGCTTCAATGGAGACTTTGAAATTCTTTCTTTTATAACCGGATCATTAATATCAATATCCCGCTCATTTTCCGAAATTAATCCAGGTGCGATAACATTAATCAAGACATTTTTATCACCATATTCCATTGCTAGACTCTTAGCCATCCCAATTTGAGCTGCCTTTGCTGCTGCATAATCCGAAAGATAAGGCATACCGCCAAATGCCGAAGAAGATGAGAGAATTATAATTCTTGACATCTCCTCGAAATCAACCTGCTTTAAAAACTCCTTGGTACAGTAAAACAGCCCTTTTATGTTAACATCAATAGTATTATTCCAATCGCGATTATCCTTTTCAATTATATTTCTTCGATTTATTTTTGAAGAAGCACAAAAAACCATATTATTTATAAAAATTCTTTTTTCATTTAGTTCGCAAAAAACTTTCTTTACTTGTTCGTAATCAGTAATGTCTACTTTTATAATTTCATGATTATGGCTTGGTTCTTCTAACAGTTCATTAATTTTATGGTTATTATAAAATAAAACTAATTGATAATTTTTCATAAGATGAGTTGATAATTTTGTGCCTAAAAACCCAGAAGCACCTACAATTATCAAATAAGGTTTAGATAATTGATAATTGTTCATAATCGAATTTGCTCCAATTAATAATATTTAATTCTATTTTTTCTAATAAAAATGCCAATAAGCGCTCATAATGTGTTTGGTAACTATCGAAATTTGGAATAGATAACCCTAACCAGTTTGTATGATCTGGATCATGAAATGGCTTTATCTGAGTATTGATTTGTTGCAATAATGTTTCTATATACATTATTTTCACTTTTTCAAATGAGCTATCTTTATTAATATGTGGAAAATAAATTTTTTTTACATTAATTTTTTTTATACTTTCTTTTTTTATGATTTTAAGAAACTCCGAAGTATCAAATGTATATTTTTTATCTAGTTTCCAAAAATCTTTATTATAACACGGAAATTCCTTTTTGAAATCGTTTTTAATGGTAACGCCATATTTTTCATCTATATAGAAAAGGGTACCTAACCTTATATTCACAAAATATGGCCAGTTATAGGCAATTAATTGATCATTTTCGATACAAATATACACCAAGTCATTAGATAAAAACTTGGAATCTGGAAATGTCAATAAGAGATCTAATAACATGGTTGTCTTTCCAGCCATTTTAGGACCAAGAATTAACATTCCCTCATTGTTGATACTACATCCTGATGCATGACATAAAAAACCTCCATGGGATTCAAAAAGGACGGAAATTATTTCTCGAATAATAAAATGATAATCGATAAACAGTGAATTGTCATCATGTCCATAAACGGTTATCGTTTTATTATCTATAAAAATAATATTGTTTGTCTTGCAGTTAAGGACATATTTTGGGTTGGTTTTGCTTCTGATTCCATATATAAGATAGGGGCCCACTCCTTTATGCATTACAAATAAATCTGCGGACATAAATTCAGAATATAAAGGATTTAAAGTTTCATTAGAAACAATGCCTATAATGTGGTATGTATTTTTTTCTATTTTATTTTTTTCTTCAAAGCTGAAAAAAGGAGCCAAAGTATGTTTCAATTTTTCCCAAATTATTGTATTTACAGTACAATTAACTGAATTACCGGCAAAATGAATGGTACCAATCATTTTAATTTCTCCTTGATTTCTATAAGACTTTTTTCATCGAGAGTTCTATTTTCAAATATATATCCTTCTAAAGTACATATTATTTCTAAATCACATTTAATTTGTAAACACCGGGCTCTACATGCATTAATTATAATTCGTTTATTATTGTTTAATAAATTGAGATGTTCAGCCAATTTTAATACATTCATCTTCGAGTGTTTACAGAGGATTCCAGGACAATAATAAATACCGCTGATATCCTTTCTGTTTAAAAATAAGGAATTATCTACAAAATCGAGCTTATAACCTGTATTTAACTTATCAACTATTTTTTGTAACTGATCACCACTCCAAAAAACATTTGAAACTAGCATATATATAGCCCCCTCTAGATAAGTAATTCACCAGGAATAAATAATTTATTATATCCAATACGACATAATTCCGATGTCAATTCCGATAAAAAATCGATATGATATTCTTTGTTTAGATATTGTATCATAATAGCTTCCGCTGAAGTCATAAATGCAGATGTATAAAGACCTTTTTCCTGGAAAAGAGATTGGCTTATATCAATAGTTGTTAAACACGGCTTTAATATAATATTATGTGTATATTCTGTTATCCGATATAAAACATCTAAATCTGATCCATCTACATGATATTCTTTTTGAATAAAAGGCAACTGCATCATAGAACGAAACACATTATATAACTGAGATTTTGTTTTAAATTCGTACCAAATATCAATAACTGATCCATAATTTTTATAAATGTAATCAAGCGTATCTTTATTCATATCCGATAGAACCAAAGATCGAATTCGAGTTTTCTTTAATAAAACTTCTAACTTTTTAGAAAACACTTTCATGGTTTCTTCTTTATTGTACCCATTGGTGTCATATATTCGGCAGTGTCCATCTACATTTGAAGAACAAATGCATAAATCATAGAATATTGTTAAATCTTTTGGCAGTTCTTCCAACCATTGTTCAATATGAACAATTTGATCTGTTAACTCGTTGCATTTTCCTTCTATAAGCATTATCGAATCATAAGTAGATATGATTTTCTCATAATTATTGTTCGAAAGTTGGTTAAGATATATAATGGGCACAAATTCCATATTCTCCACTCCTAAACTATTTGCCCACACAAAATTGCTTCGTTACATCCTGTATGTTTTCAATAGTTTTAATGTCATTAATAATATTTATTGTATGTTTACAATCTTTTAATGCAATATTCGGAATATTATTATTAAGCAAATGAGTTAAGCTTTTGTTCAACTTTACGAAACCTTTCCGTTGCCGCTCATTGATTATGATTGAAGTCTGATAGGAATTCATTTGTTGCTCGATAATTAGAGCAATTTTATTTTTAAGATATTCAATAGTATTTAAATTATTTTTTGAAACAAATTGATATACATGCTTCTCCGCTACTTCTTTTTTAAACGATACTCCCATATGATTTTGAGACAACTTAATAATATCCTTTTCAATGTTGTCTAGCTCCAAATGATTTGTCAAAAAAATGACCATTGGTGAATTACGAATTAATTCTTTTGTTTTCTTTATTGCCAACTTCTCTGCCTTTGACACCGATTGTGTTATTCCGGCCGTATCAATTAATTTATATTGAATGTTATAGTTTAAATCATAAATTTTTGTCTCAACAGGATCCCGCGTTGTGCCCGATTCATCACACACAATTGCTTTTTCTTCTCCAATCAACAAATTAAATAATTGGGATTTTCCAACATTTGTTTTTCCAACAATAGGTATTGTATATCCATTTCTTAAATAACAAATATCGTCATATTTTTTTAGTTCCATATTAATTTCGTTAATAATCATCTGAATTATATTATTTTTTTCCAAAAAATTATCAGGATATAATCGAATATTCATGGTATAGTCAGCTACATTTATAAATATATTTTCAATGAATTTCGCATATTTTCCAGACATTACATCAACCGCTGAAAAATATTCAATATTGTTATCAGCGTTAATTAATTGTAAAGTAGCTTCTACTTTATCCAATGTCACCTTCTTGTTTTGGTAAGCACGATAAATAAACTCACCTTTTTCTGCAAGTCTGCAACCTTGTTGAATTGTGATACTTAGGATCTGCTTACAAGAGATATTGCCACCATGACATTGGATCTCAACCATATCTTCTCCCGTATAGCTTCTTGGTGCTTTCATATAGAAGCACAGAACTTCATCTATAAATTCACTATTCGTATCGATAATCCAGCCATGAAAAACCATTCTTTCATTATCTATGTATATATGTTCTTTCTTATTATTAACGAATATCTTATTCAAAATGCTATATGATTTATTACCCGATATACGGATTATTCCAATTCCACCAATACCAGATGGAGTTGAGATAGCAGCAATGGTATCATTATTTTGATCAACCGATTCAACAGGATATATTTGCATTATGAACCCCCAAATTATATTTCCCTATAATTTTTTCTAACAATTTAAACAGATAATCAGAGCCTCGAATAGCAGAAGCTGTAGTTGTAGTGCCAATGCTACCAGTTGTTGTTAATTGAGATATTTTTGATACTTGATATGGATTATAATCTGAAACGGGGGTATCAACTAAATTTTCCTTATAAACGACCTTTTCCGATAAGCTCATTAAAACTGACATCTCTTCTGCTCCAGCATGATGCCTCTCTTCATATTTAAAATCTTCAAATTCTCTTCCTATAATCCACCAATTAATTATTATAATTTTCAGTTTATTCTTAAAACGGTCAGCTAAACTATTTAAGCATTGAATATTACCACCATGCCCATTTACAACAAAAATATTTTTATAATTACCGTCTAAAAGGGAAGCGAAAATATCTGATAGAAAAGAAATATAAGAATTTTTATTGATGGAGATTGTTCCTCTATACTCTTTATGTATATCGCTGCATCCAAAATTTACACATGGCAGGTGAGGAATGCCCGTCTTCTCTGATAAAAGACGTGTTATGTATTCTGCAATATATGAATCTGTTCCATATGGTCCATGCGGACCATGTTGTTCAAATGAACCCACCGGAAGAAAAACAGATTCTATATTTTTCTCATCTTGATACATGATGGAATTCCATTCCGCCAGTTTAATTTTTTTATTCATCTATAATAACTCCATATTTTTTTAGCATATCAATTAATTCATCGGTATCTTCTTCAACTATTTGTCGATCGACATCGTACTCATTTAAAATAATCTTAACTATTTCATCGGGTCCTTTCCCTGCTTGAATATATCGAAAACTTTCTGCAGCTATATTGTTTAATGTAATACTTTCTCCTCCTTTAACAGCAATATCAATTCTTTTTTTTCTGTCAAGAATCGTTATATTTGGATTTAACCTTAAGCTTTCATTTTTTTGCATCTTGAATCACATTCTCCTTTATTTTTTATAGCCAGTATCGGACAACCTCCCTGACATTCGTTATAATAAATACATTTATTAGAAGATGACGGAACGACTTGAAAATATGTAACAGATTTTTTTCGAATATCTTGATATGCAGAACGAATATCAAAATCGTAATCTCTGATATTTCCAAACGAAAGCTTAGGTTCATAAGGGCAAGCTAAAATGTTTCCATTTGGCTCAATAACCATTATTTTTCCTTGTTTTGCAGTACAGGGAGTTATTTCATTTTCGCCTGTATATAAAAAGCTAAAATGAAATTGATCTAAAATCGGTATTTTACTTTTTTCCCTAGCAATCCTGATATTTTCGTAGATAGTTTCCATATATGGTGATATATCCAATTGCTGATAATTCTCATTGCCGTTTCCAAATGGAAGTATTTCTCCTAATACTACTTTATCGAAACCATATTGATTAGCAAACTCAGGTATATTTACAATCTCAGGTATGTTTTGAGGAGTAACAAGAAAAATCATCATAAGATCGATTTGTTTGAGAAACTCCGAAGAATGAAGTTCACTTAAAACTTTTATCAAACGTTCGTATGTATTCGCTCCACGGATAAATTCATAACTTGGTTTTGTGATACCATCCACACTTATCTGCATATAAAAGATATTGTCAAATTTTACAAGTTTTTCTAAAATATCATTATTAAGTAGTAAACCGTTAGTACTAAGGTCAACATTTACATTACACGAATAAGCATATTCTAATATTTCAATAATATCATCTCGCATAAACGGTTCTCCACCCGTCAGACTTATTTGCTTTGAGAGGACGCTATCCCGTACGTTTCCAATAATCTTCTTGATCTCATCTGTTTTTAGATCCTTTTGATCGTTGTGATTACTTCCACGAAAGCAATGTTTACAAGATAAGTTGCAGTCATCGGTAATCGACAAATATAATCTATTTAACGTATTAGAAGAACACATTTAATATCTCCTCAAAAAAATTTAATATCTGCAAAACAATAATTATCCAATTCAGGGCATAAGGAGTTTCCATAATATTTACAATTATTACAATCTGGTATCTTTTTGTTTACCAGTGCGTCTTTTATTTTTGTTTCAATGTCTTGATCAAAAATATTGCCAATTGTTGAAACTCCCACACTGAAGTAAGCATGGGAATCTTCATAAAGATTTATACTGCCATCCTGCTTTAATTCCAGATAGCACGCACCAGCAGCACAGGGTAAATTATCATTAGCTATCTTAGCAATACCATGATATTGATTGGCTTTATCCTGAAAAATCTTTTTAGCTTTCCTCTTATCGTTATCATCCGGCAAATAGTCAGTTAAGTCTATGCCCCGTCCTTTATCAATCAACAAATAGGAATGCACTGCTTTAACATCAAGTTCTTTTGCTAAATCGATAATATTAGGCAAGTCGTCAACATTATATTTGCTGATTGTGACAGCTATAGTAATAGGTAATCCATATTCAATGCCTTTTTTTATCCCTTTTATTATTTTCTTATATGTAGAATCTCCCCGAATGAAATCGTTTACTTCTTCATTCGAACCATCTAAACTAATACGCACTTCAAAAAATTCACACTGTTTGTATATTAAAGCAGACTCATCATTTATGTTTGTTCCATTTGTATGAATTTTCAAAGTATACCCTTGATTATGCAAAGATAATGCAATTTCGCCAAATTCTTCCTTTTCAGTTGGCTCAGCTCCCCCGAAACTCACCATTGAAAACCCCATATTTCTTAACTTTTGGAAAGCATCAATTGTCTCTTGTAACGTTAATTCATTTTTATAACTGATAACACCTTTTGATCTTAAACTGGCCAAATAACAATGGTTGCACCTCATATTGCACTTTTGTGTCGTATAAAACTGAACGAATGGCATAGTCATAATAGTTTCATCATCCTTCCTTGTAAAATGTAAGAATTATAAATATTTTCCGAACTCACATAGGGTTATACAATGGGGGCCTTGACAGTTTTTACATACATTATTAAACCTCTTTGACAAATCAATGATATTAATATTGGAGTTTTTGTCTAACAGGCTTCCAACCGAAGCATCTTGCCTATAAAAACAAGGTAGTAACGTAAGATCCTGATGTATAACAAAAAAATTAACTCCTGCCAGACATTTATCATATTGAATCGGTTGCCCTGCCAAATAAGTTATAAGTTTTTTTGAATAGTTTTCATTACTACTGCTTTTTCCCCATTTCAATATCAACATTTGTAAATATTCCAACTCTTCATTTTTAATGTTTTTCAAGGAATGAACACTATTACCGGTTCGATTTTCATCTAGAACAACCGGTTGTACATTAAAGTTAACGTTTAAATTATCACAAAAATCTATACATTTCTCAAAATAATGATAGTTGAATCCTGTGAGCGTAAAATTTAATCGTATACGACCCGGAAATTTTTTTAGTTCTTTAATTAATGAGTTCATATATTGAAAATAGGAATTAATATCAGTATGTTGATCGATATGCAAAGAAATAGCGAAACAAGATATCTGATTAAGCATATCTTTATCACTAAGAAATTGTGCAAGTGCCATTCCATTGGTAACGAGAGTAATCTTTAACTCTTTTTTATGGGAATAACTAATAATATCTACTATGTCCTTCCTAACTAATGGCTCACCGCCAGTCAGTGAAACGCTATCGCATTTCATTTTATGTAAAAAATCCAAGCATTTTTTAATCTCATCAAGTGATGGCTCACAATTGGATGCTTCTAAAACTCCTACATGATAATAACAATATTCGCATTGTTTATTGCACCTATTGGTTAAAGATAAAAAACAACGCATTAATATCCCTCTCTAAGGTCCAAATCAGCGATACAAAATGTATGCATATTTTTGCACATGATCGGATCTTTATAATAGGCACATTGACTGCAATCCACTATATTATAATCGTTGGGTGAATAAACCTCTTGGTAAATGTCTAAAAACCTTTTCTCATTCAGGGAACCGATAATTTTCTTTTCTTCTGAATTATCCGGGAAATGTAAATAACACTTTCCATCAAAAGTGACGCTAAAATAACATGTCCCTGTATCACAAGGTACTGTACATACTGGCTTTTTCTGATATTTTTTTATCTCGTTTTTAACCCATGTGTTTTCATCATCGCTTAGTGTAAACTCTATAAATTCTTTTCCACGGCCCTGTGGCAAAAAAGGAAAGAAATGCATTACTTCTATTCCAAGCTTGAGGAAATATTGTATTATTTCATTTATTTCTTTAAAGTTTAATCGGCTAATTACAGTTCCTGTTGTTACGGTTAATCCCCTTTTTTTTAATTCTTTTATAGTATTGACAGCCTTGTCAAATGTCCCATTCCCACGAAAATAATCATGCTTTGAATTGTAATAATAATCCAAACTAATTCTTGTTTCAAATAGTGACGAGTCAGCAAATTTATCATATGACTGTTCTTTCAATGCCGTGCCGTTTGTATTTACTTTGAGATATAAAGAACTTTTATATTTGGGAATAGATATCACCTCAAAAAAATCCTTCCAAACCGTTGCTTCTCCTCCAATAAAGCTGACAACAGAATCCTTATTAATTTTTTCAATATCCTCTAGTAAGTCGATAACTTGTTCAGATTTCAACTGAGTAATTCCGCCTGCGCAAGCGTCCGTATAGCAATGAATACATTTTTGGTTACAAGCGTTTGTTAATTTGCAGAGAATAAAAGGTTTACTTGAAAAATTATACAATGTAATTACTCCTTTATCATTTATTTCTATCTAAAACCATTTGAATGACATTTACTACATCCGTAAATTCATCGAAATTTAATTGTTGTTGTGAATCGCTTAATGCATTTTTCGGATCTGGATGAATTTCGACCATAATACCATTACATAATGGCACCAAACATTTTGCAACTAATTTGATAATATCTTTTCGCCCCAATGAATGACTTAAATCGGCAATAACAGAGAGCGATGTTTCATTTTTTATTGTAGCAATACCAGCTATATCCAACATATTTCTTATTCCATTTTCAAATGTCCGAATTCCTCTTTCACATAAGATAATTCTTTCATTGCCCTCATATGCTAAATATTCCGCTGCATATAAAAATTCTTGTAGTGTTGCCATCATACCTCTCTTCAACAATACTGGATGATTTGATTTTCCCACCTCCTTCAATAAAGAATAATTCTGCATATTTCTTGAACCAATTTGAATGATATCCGTGTATCGCATTCCAAGTTCAACATCTCTAGGATCTAAGATCTCTGTTACTGTGAGTAAATTATAACACTTTCTAACATCATCAAGAATCTTTAAGCCATCCAACCCTAACCCTTGAAAATCATAGGGTGAGGTTCTAGGTTTATAAGCTCCACCTCTTAAAAAAACAACCGCATTCTTTTTTAGAATTTTTGCAACTGATTCCATTTGCTCTTTACTTTCGATAGCGCATGGTCCCGCAATTATATTAAAATCATTATCTAATCCAAACAATTCTCTTAAAGTTTTAAAACAGATTGTCTTAACCATCATCTCATGTTCAACCATATCTCATCACCTAACCTTAGCGTCGATATTTAATATTTTGTAAGATCCTTTTACAACTAGAGATTAATATCAATAATGTGGGTAATGATCAGTACAAAAAAACACTTGATCTTATTAAAACGAGATATACATATTATCTAATAAATCGAAGAAATTTACTACTTATATGATAGGGATTATATTTTTCTTCATCATTTCAATCGAAACTTCTATTAGTACATCCATGTTTATCAACGCTTATATTTTTATTGCTATGAGGTTCTTTTAAATAAAATGCGATCTTCCCTAAAAACCAGCTTGATGCTTCAATACATTTATTATCATTGCACATTTTATATAGTGTTTTATCTGACTTATTATACATTAATACATTCCGCCGCCCATGCCACCGCCCATAGCGGGGTTGGGAGCTGCATTTTCTTCCTTCTTGTCTGCAACAAGAGCTTCAGTGGTAAGAATCATAGCGGCTACGCTTGCTGCGTTCTGTAAAGCACAGCGTGTAACCTTTGTCGGGTCAACGATTCCGCTCTGAATCATGTCAACAAACTTCTCGTTGTAAGCATCAAAACCTATACCTGCTTTTTCCTTCTTGACTCTCTCAACAACTACACTGCCTTCAAAGCCTGCATTCTCTGCGATCTGTCTTATAGGCTCTTCAAGCGCTCTGAGAACGATTTTAACACCGGTCTTCTCGTCACCTTCTGTGGTCTTTAAGAGCTTTGCAACAGCAGGAATAGTATCTGCAAGGGCTACACCACCACCTGCAACTATGCCCTCTTCAACAGCGGCACGTGTTGCGTTGAGAGCGTCCTCAATGCGGTGCTTCTTCTCTTTCATCTCTGTCTCGGTAGCTGCACCGACCTTGATAACAGCTACACCGCCGGAGAGCTTTGCAAGTCTTTCCTGAAGTTTCTCTCTGTCAAAGTCACTTGTGGTAACTTCGATAGCAGCTTTAATCTGATTGATGCGAGCTTTGATCTCGCTTGACTCACCTGCACCACCGACAATGATTGTATTTTCTTTTGTAACCTTAACCTGTCTTGCTCTGCCTAACATGTCAATTGTAGCTTCTTTGAGTTCAAGACCTAGTTCGGTGGAAATAACCTCACCGCCAGTAAGGATAGCGATGTCCTTGAGCATATCCTTGCGTCTGTCGCCAAAGCCAGGAGCTTTAACAGCAACGCAGGTGAAGGTTCCTCTTAATTTATTAACAATAAGAGTGGAGAGAGCTTCAGCCTCAACATCCTCAGCGATTATAACAAGCTTCTTGCTGCTCTGAACGATCTTCTCGAGAAGAGGAAGAATTTCTTGTATATTGGAAATCTTTTTATCTGTAATAAGGATGAGAGCGTCGTCAATAACCGCTTCCATCTTATCTGTATCCGTAACCATGTAAGGGGTGATATAGCCTCTGTCAAACTGCATTCCTTCAACAACTTCGCAATAGGTTTCTGCGGTCTTGGATTCCTCAACAGTGATAACGCCGTCGGAGGTAACCTTATCCATTGCATCAGCAATTAATTTTCCTATAACCTCGTCGCTTGCAGAAATCGTACCTACACGTGCAATATCCTCGCTTCCATTGATGACCTTGGATGAAGCTATAAGAGCTTCTACAGCAGCGTCAACAGCCTTGGAAATACCCTTCTTAATAATCATCGGGTTTGCGCCGGCTGCAACATTCTTCATACCCTCACGGATTAGTGCTTGTGCAAGCAATGTTGCTGTGGTTGTACCGTCACCTGCGGAGTCGTTTGTCTTGGTAGCGACTTCTCTTACAAGAGAAGCACCCATATTCTCGAAAGCGTCTTCGAGTTCTATTTCTTTCGCAATGGTTACACCATCATTTGTGATAAGAGGTGAACCGAATTTTTTATCAAGTACGACATTTCTGCCTTTTGGTCCCAATGTAATTTTAACAGTATTCGCAAGAGTATCGATACCTCTCATAAGAGCTTCTCTTGCTTCTATACCCTGTTTTAATTCTTTTGCCATATTAGTCAATCCTCTCTTTAATGATTATTCAACAACTGCTAAAATGTCATTTTGTTTAACAACAATGAATTCCACACCATCAAGCTTAATCTCGGTACCGGAATATTTGCTTGTTATAACCTTATCACCTTTTTTAACGGTCATAACAATGTCCTTGCCGTCAACCACTCCACCCGGGCCTACTTCAACAACCTCGGCAACCTGCGGCTTCTCTTTTGCGGAACCTGTTAGTATAATTCCGCTTTTTGTTGTCTCTTCTGCTTCTACCATTTTGATAATTACTCTGTCAGCCAAAGGCTTCAGTTTCATTGGAATTTCCTCCATTTATTACAAATAAATATTTATTTCGACATATTTGATACTAATCTGTTCTTATTTTTATTTAATAAGCTAAGCAAAATTAGAAAGTCTTCTTTCAAAGATATTTCTAGAGTTTTATTTATTGTATATGCATCTATTGTTTCGATAATTAATTTAATATCGTTAATACAATCATTAACATAAGTAACTTTATCATCATTATTGAATTTAGAAAAATCCAACATTTCCGTTTTAGTTATTAACGCTAAACAATGATTTCTGATATTTTCTAAACAATTAGTGCCTGATAAATTTAAGTATGAATTAGCATTCGATATCTTTATTAAAATATCATTTATACCCACAGTAATTATTTTATCTGTTTTATATGCTTGAACAGATTTTTGTTTGAATACTCCTTTTTTTAATATATGTTCATAATTATCTATATAATTTAAAGCAAATAAAGATATTCCGTTTGTATTTTTATTTCTAGAAGTTTTTATTTGATTTAATACATCCAATTCAGGAATATCGTCAAATGCTTTTAATCCTATTGAATAAAATACATTATCTTTACATATTTTTATAAACGAATCTGCACTTTTTTCAACATATGAACAATTTTCGGCATAGGACATCGAAAAAGCTTCATCAATCCAACCATTCTTAACCCATTCAGACAAATTTTGAAAAATAGTTTTTGGTGCAATATCAACGTTAGAATAACATGCGCATGAAATCCATTTATTATGATTTACTCTTTTAACTAAATTGTGTACTTCTTCAACAAAACTATTAATTATATCTTCTCTGAATTTGCACCATTCTTTATGCATCTCATCAGATTCATTTAGAGAACGCACATCAACATATGTATTATATTTATATTGGAAACCACGGATTATATCTTTATTATAACCATAATCATATTTTCCATAATTTAAATCAGGAAAGCGAATATAATCAAGGTGTATTCCATCAACACTATATTTTAATAATATTTCTTTATATAAATCTAATAAAAAATCTCTACAGTAATTATCATATGGATTCAGAAAAACGTATTTACCATATACAGTTTGATTGTAATAATTATTATTTTTATCTAAAAGGTATCTATCCTCCATCTTATTAATTAAATTGTTTTTATTAACTAGAGCAGATTCAACTGTGCCTATAAAAAAATTTTCTACCCAGGCATGAATTTCTATATTATATTCATGTCCTATTCGACAAAATGCTTCAAGTGCATCAAAATTACTATTATGCCACTCTTGATGCTCAATAAGGGGATTATCTGAATATCCTATAAACTTACCATCATACCATGTTTCCAAATATATACAATTAATATTTAATGATGATACTTTTTCAATTACTTTTCTTACTGCAATATCACTTTTTTCATTGCTTCTATACCATACAGCACGGTTTTCTATAACTTTATTAGGAATAAGCATATATTCAATGTTTTTAATTTGATCATTAATTACTTTGGATAATTGCAACGATGTTTCGTTTTCATTAATTTCTAATGATGATTTACAGTCATTTACTATTATTTGTAATTCATCTATTTTATTCTGTATTTCTTGATAATTAAAATAAAAATATTTATTCTTAGATATTTCAAACTTATCTTTAATATTTTCAAATGACAAAAAAGTGTTATGTATTCTTAGTTTCGGTGTTTCTAAAATTAATATTTTATTTTCACTTTTACAAATAAATACATCAGCATTTGGTATATACATTGACTTTAAAGTTTTGCATGCTCTTCCATTACTTGATAAAACATATCCCCCCTGGGGAATAACAGTATCTCCACTTATGTTATCGCCTATTATTTTATTATCTTTATCTATAATAATTTCATAATTATCCGACTGCGTTTCCTTTAACGCTTTTTTACAACTATATATTATTAATTCATCTTCATTGCATGTAATATCTATTCCATCATATTTAATGGACTTTATATTATAATCATATTTGTTTTTATACTTAAATTGACATTCATCTAATATAGTACTTAAGTTTTTGTATTTACTTAATATATCATTGCTTAAAATAAGAGTTTCTGATTTATATAATTTATTTATAAAATTGTTTATATAAACATTGTAATCTTTTATTAATGAATAAACATCTGATTTATGATTAACACAAATCCTTCCTAAACATCCTTTATTTAAATTACTAATTGTTAAATCATTTTTATTTATTAATTGATATTTGTAACCTTCCTTATTAATCATATCTATAGTATAATCATTAAAAATTCCTTCAGGATAAGCATAACAGACAAAGTTCTTATCTAATTTAATATTATTTATTGATTGCGTAGAATCATTGATGTTTATTGAAAATTCTTCATAACTCATATAAGCATTTGGTTTATGCCATTTTCCATGTGAATGTATTTTAATTAATCCGCTTTGTTCCATTTCTATAGCTTGTCCATTACTAAAATGAGGTATAAGGTTCGGGAAATCCGGATGAGTATTTAAACCGATAAAATCCGTAACAATAAATATTTCAGCATAAACATTATATTTTTTTAAAATCGGAAAAGCTATTTCATAGTTACTAAGATATCCATCATCTATCGTAATAATAAATGGTTTTTCGGGTAATTCTTTTACACCTATTTCGTATTTATAAAAATCTTCAAGTGATATAGATTTATAGCCATGTTCAATAAGTATACTAATATCTTCTTCGAATTTCATAGCAGTTGTTCTATTTTCCATATTAGCTGTTTCTTCATTCACAAAATGATGATATAATAATATGGGACATTGGATAATTTTCTTTATTTTTTTATTTATTTTCATTTCATAATTATTATAAAAATAAGATTCAAATCCATATAAAATATTTTTTGATATCTTTTGTATTAAGTTTGATATAAGATTTTCTTCTTTTAGTAATATACTTATTAAATAATTTTGTATTTTATCAATATTATTATTATTTCTTGTTTCTAAATATTTAGATGCTAAACTTTTACATATTTCGAGTTCTTTAATTGTTAAATCTAGTTTGGAATATACATTATTATTTATATTTAACGAATATAGATTATTTAAATATTCCAAGCGCCACTTAAATACATTATGAAATTCAATAAGTTTATTAAAATTATACGGAAAACTATGAATCATTGTTGTAACATCAAAAGTGCCATTTTTAATTTTAACAAGCATTTCTAAGAATCCGTCATAAACCGAACAAATCCCTTCCCTAAAAGATGAATTGAAGTTTTCACAATTCTTATCATATTTTATCCGAGATAATTGTCTTTTTAAATGATTTAGAAATAAATTAAGATCTGGCTCAATATTACAATCCTTGCGTACTTCAAATATAGATATCGGATAAATTACTTGTCTATTAAATATAGTTTTTTCTAACTCTTTAAGATCTATAACTTTACGTACAAGAAATGCTTCGGCTATAACTTTCATTAGATATGTTGAGCATCCAGTTCCAATTCCTGCTATATAAAAAATCTGTTCTTCCATATCATATCCATAAATTAATATCTGCCCAATATTTATATTTATTGATTTTGATAAATCACAATCAATCATTATATATTTATCATTATTAATTTGTTCTATAATAAAATCTATTATATTATCATATGTTAAATCAAGTATATTTCTGGTATAAGAATTTAATACAGATTCATAATGTTGTAAAACTTGATACTTATCTCCATATTCACCATAATTAACATCAAAATTATCATTGATATATAAAATGTCAAGATGATTAACATACCAATTAATTAGATGTGGATATGCATCTATTATAGCTGATCTTAAATATGTCCAACATTCTGATGTGATTTTTGGATTTAAATTGATTGGTAATATATTTTTCATTATTTTACCTTTCCAATACATTTACTAAATTATATGTTTTAATAATTATATAATTAAATTTGTTAAAACTATCAAAATAAAAATAATTGTGCTATTCTTGTATATGAGGTTATATTCGAATATTTTTTTGGAAGCATACTTTTTCTTTCAAAACTTTCTTCTAATAATTAATTCTTTATATAATTTAAGTATTAAGTATGTCTTTGTATTTAATATTATTTATACCAATAGAATTTTGCAAATAATTATCTACTAAACTTATAGCTTCATTTATAAAAATCTTATCATTAACTTTAGAACATAAATAGTAATAAATACAGCATGATGAATCATTATTATATATATTAACAACTTCGATATAGCCAATAACTCCATTACTATATTCAATTGCCCATATATATGTATCTTCTGACAAATATGAATCGATTATATTCCTAATTCTTTCAAATGTTATTTCCCAGTTCATATGAAGTGAATATTTAGGAAAAAATACATGGCCCATTTCATTTGACCAGTTACAATACATATCACCTACATCATTCATATTAAATGGTCTTAATAACATTTTTCCGTTTGATAAAATTTTAGTTTTATTATTCGCTAACATTACTAATACCTCCAATTTGCATTTATTAATTTATATTCATGTTGTTGGTTTAAATCTTTTTATATTATACTCTATTTATATTTGAATTACAACAATTAGTTTAATATAAATATTACCAAACATTTTATTATTATTTTGTCTATATTTAATAACTCTATTTCATTATTCTACTTTATTCGACTTAAATAATCTATTGAATTCATCAATTTTAATTAATATAATCCAAAATTCGATATAAAATTTTACACAAAAAACTGCACCTTAATTACTTATGTTTACACTACATAAATAATTAGGTGCAGTTATTAATATCAATCTCACTTAACATAATAATATGTTAAAATTCAATTTGTCCATAAAACAATACGCATTTATATCCAGAACATGCTTGAACTAATATTATTTCCTGTAATTCTTTTTCGCTTATTGTTATAACGGTAGGTTTAGACCATTTTTTCATAAATTTACACCTCCTTCCAAGGCGAACCGTTTAATAAACTCCGAGTAGATTTCTAGAAATTCACTATTAATTTTGTAAAACACCGTCCTTCCTTCATTGCGTGTACTTAAGATTTTAGCTTCATAAAGCATGCTTAAATGGTAATACATTGCTGTAAGTCCCATATTAAATTCTCTTGCAATATCAGAGGTAGTAATTTCGCCTATTTCTTTTATAAAATTTAACATAATTATACGAAATTCATCAGAAAGAGCTTTCGAAACTTTACTTATGTTAACATTATTTTTGAATTTGTTAATATAATCTAAGTTATTAATCGAATCGTAACCTATTACAATAAAGTCTTTATTTTGATTATTTAAAAAAGCATAGAATTTATCTTGAAGTAATGAAACAGAATAATAATAAGTATTCATATATTCTGAACTTAAATCAATTTCCTTGCATAAATTCAATTGTATTAGATCATTTAACATTGAATTTTTAATTTCATCTATCTTATTAGAATTTTCGGAATAATAATTTTTTATAAGCTCATGTTTTTCTTTTAACTCATTAATTAAAATATCTGAATATTGATTCCTGTTATAATTAAAATGTAATATTTGAAGTCTAATTCTATCGGGTATATCAATTTTTAATGACAATTCATAAATATAATCAGCAGAATAAACATCTCGAATTTCAAAGGAATCTTTATCTAAATAGTATTTTAATATTTCGACAAATAAATCCATGGAACGAATTCTTTCGCACATATTTGTAAAAAAATCTGGATCAGTAAAATCATTATAAAATGAAGTAAAAAAATGCTCTGTCATAAAAGTTGATTTATTATTTAATTTATAAAAAAACATATATAATTTATCGTTTATTTGCGAACCATTTAATACCGTTTTCCATAATAACTCAAATTCTCTTGAATTACCATTAAGTATTTTTTTATCATAATCTTCTTTGTTAAAATTGTATATAAATAGCTTAAATAAGTCATATATTTCACCAGGTGTTTTTATATATTTCATAACATTAATACACCCCTTTTTATTATTATATAATTTTATTATATCTAAAAATTTAAAATTGTCAATACATTGATGCATTATTTTGTTAAAAATGTCGATTTTTGCAAGTTTAATTTCAATATCCTATTGCAATTGAAAAAAATATGTGTTATAATCCATTTAATTTAAAAATAATGTCATAAGGTGTAGAAGATGTTAAGTATTTATTTACTGAAACCATGTTCATATAAATATATAAAGATAAATACAAATTGCATTGAAATTCACAGTATGATTGGCAATTTGTACGGTAAATATACTTATACAGATATACAGGATGATGTTTCTTGTTTTGAAATCAATGTCGAAAAATATAATGATGATAAATATTATGTTGTTTATTACGATAAAAAGAAACAAACAAATAATCCTCTACAGGAAATAGTAAATATCATTTTTGAAAACGCATCTATAAATGAAAACATTTTTGCTCTACACTCAGGATGTGTTTATTATAATAATCATTCATATTTATTTGCTGCTTCTACAAGTTCAGGTAAAACTACGCTTACAGCTTTTCTTACTTTAAAAGGTTTAAATTATGCAACAGATGATTGTACATATATAGATATGAAGAACTTCGATTTTTATCCTTACCAAGTGCCTATTCATTTAAGAGCAGGAGGGATGCAGGTACTTAAAGAATACGATACTGAACCTCCAATATCCACAATTATAAATACACCTACCATACAGAGATTTATTTTTAATCCAGATAACTTATCACCTGATGTAATGAAACTAGGATACATTTTTTTTATTGAACGGACTGATGAAAAAAATGAAGTCGTTGATATACCTACATCAAAAGCTTTAGTGCTACTTATGAAGAATGCCGCAACAACATATAAAGTAAGTTCAAAATATATATCATTTTTGAGTAAGTTATCATCAAAATGTAAGATACTAAGGTATTCAGATATGAATTTTGTTTTGGATTATATAAAGGAATTATCTTATGAATAACAAAATAATGTTCAGCATTTTAAAGCATAAAACAGAGTCCCAAAACTCGTTTCAAATAACAGTAGTCGGAAACAGTATGTTTCCTGTATTAAAGGACGGAGATAAAGTATTAATAAAGAAAGCGAAAGAATATGAAGTAGGTTCGGTGATTGTTTTTAAGTATAACGATGAAGGTTTGTTAATACATAGAATCCTTGAAATAAAAGACGGTAAATATTACTGTAAAGGTGATAATTGTTATAGGTTAGAGGAAGTAGGTAAAAATGACATTATAGGAAAAGTGCTTGATATTCCTAGTGTTGATATTGATTTTATAAATATGTCTTTAGAGGTTAATAAAGAGTTTGTCAGAAATGACTATGATTATTTTAAAACAATAGAAAGTAATATTTATAAAAAATATAAACAAAAATATTTAAAGGAGACGACAAATAATGAGTTTAGTAAAGAATAACAAGTTTGATTTTATTGAAATCGACAATGATAATTATGCTATTTTTGATCCCGATACCGGAAACACACATATTATTGAAGCAAGCGGAGCTGATATTTTAAAGCAAATTGATGGTATAAACGAAAAGGAAGATATAATAAAGAATCTTAAACAATTATACGATATAACTTCAAATGAAATATCAGATGATGTGACTGATTTCATTAACTCACTCATCGAAAAAAAGATAGTTATTGAATCATGAATATCAAAATTAACTCAGCTTATATCGAAATAATAAATATATGCAATCTTAACTGTAATACTTGTTATAACCGATCAGGGCTAAACAACATAAGAAAAGAAATATCATATGGTCAATTTGATCTAATAATAAATAGATTGTTAGAATTGGGTTGTACCGAAATAGTTTTTTCTGGTGGCGAACCTTTTCTTCACAGCGAAATTGATAAGATTGCTTTATTAACTGAGAAATATCCAAGCTTAAGATTTTGTATTATAACAAACGGGACTATCTTTAATGAAAATATTATCAATACATATATAAATACTGATAATTTATCGTTTCAGATAAGCCTTGACGGTTCATGTGAAGAAATAAATAAAAAAACAAGAGGAACTAATAATTTCGGTAAAACAGTTAAATTAATAGATGAGTTAAGAAAACATAAGAAAAAAATGACCCTAAAGATGGTTATTTCACAGCTTAATATATCAGATGTAGAAAACTTTTATCTTTTTTCTTTAAATAAAGGAATAAAACCTAGTTATGCTTTTATTAGCCGTGCCGGAAACGGTGAAAAAGATTGGGAACAAAAATGCTTAACAGCAACACAAAAACTATCTGTTATTAAATTAATTGATAAATTAAATAAGGAGTATAAACTAAAAGTTTTTCCTCCCTTGTGTACTTCAAATTGTCCTCTTGACGATACTGAGTCTGAAATGCAAATATCTATAAAAGTCGATGGTTCAATTTTACCATGTCAGCTATTATATGATAGTAAATATAGTATAGGTAATATATTTAATTTTTCATTAGATGAATTCGAATCAAACTTGTTGAAGATTGCAGCAATAAATCTCGAAAGAAAAAATATCGATTATGGTTGTTCGAAATGCATAATCAGAAGTCATTGTAAAAAAGGCTGTATGGCGGTTGCATATTTTATATCAAATGACCCGCTTGGTAATGATGGCGATTGTGAATTCAGAAAGTTACAATTCATAGGATATGATTTGAAAAATCAATTAAAGAAGGTAGAAGTATATGATTAACGGTACTCTAGACCAAATTAATAAAGTAATCAAGCAAAATATTAAAGATGAAAACCTTGAAAAAGATTCTACTTTCTTTGGGCTTCAATATTTCTTAACTAAAGAAAGTAATAATGAAAACTCAACCTCCAAATTAATACAAAAACATAGGCAGATTGAAATAAAAGAAGAAATAAAGAGGCTCTTCAAGATTGCCGAATCACTGGATATAGAGATTATTTTATTTAAAGGTATTGCTGAAGCTTACGACCTTTATTCCAATCCGAATGAACGTCCGTCAAATGATATTGATATACTTATTCGGCCATGTGATGTAGTCAGATTTAGTAATGCTTGTAAATCATTAGAATATAAATATGGAGAAAAAGAAATAACTCCTGAACTTATTAAAAAAGACTTAAGTTACAAGAGTCATCATCATATTGATAAATTCCTAAAAAAAGATAAAATATTGAACATATACTTAGAGCTGCATGTGGCAGTTAGTGCAAGTTGGTTTTCTATTCAAACAAGCACCGGTAATAATTTTATTGAAACTGTTTTTTTACATAAAAAGCCTTTCTTGTTAGACAATAAAACTATATATGTTTGTGATGTATATGATAGATTCATTTTTGCGTTACAACACGCAGCAAGACATACTTTCGACAGCATTGGATCTAATTGGTATTACAGTAAACAATCTTTTATTGAATATAATCTTAAGACATTGGTTGATGGATTACTAATTTTAGAGAAATATCGTGAAGATATAAATGAAGATATATTATATGAACGAATAGAATTATATGGATTTTCTGAAGATATTCTGTTCGCGAATAAAATGTCAAAAGAGTTATTAGGTATTACTCCTTTGAATGATGAAATATTGGAAGTTATTCAAAAATACGATTGTAACTTTTGGAAAGACCAAATTTACAGAAATATTAGAACAATATATTCCTGCAAGGATCTATGTTCTAAAAATTTAAGTGATATTAATAAAGAAGTAATAAAGAAATGTTTAGAGAATAATTCGCAATATTTATGTGAGTACAGTAAAGGCAATTTTAAAATATTAATGGACGAAAAATCAAATTCTTTAACCAAAAAACGTTTTGGTACAATATGCAGAAGTGCTTTGACACCTAAAAATGATTATAATGGCAAAATAGCAATGCGATATGATGAACAGAAGTTATATATAGAGTTTGATATTAATGATCCTATTGTCATGGTGGGCGGAGCCGGAAGAGAAAACAAGTGGACAGAAAGTATTAATATAATTATATATAATCCAAATTTCGATACTGATAAAAGTGGAATTACAACCGGTATATTTGTTTCACCATATATAAATGATAAAGGTGAATATGGAATAGATTCTATGTATATTGGAGAATGGCAAGACACAAGAGCTTACACACCTTTTCCACTAAACGAGCAGGATGCTTCATTTAAAATAACAGAATCGGGATACTTGATTTCATTACAATTATCATGGGAAAAACTTGGTATAAATTACTCCAACTTGAATTACCTCGGTATGGATTTCGTGTTAAATAATGTTGATACGAATGATTCCGATCTTGATGCAGTCTTATGTTGGTCTAATCCTACGTATGACTATTATAATCCCACAACATTCGGAATGGTTAGATTTATTAAAAATTGATTTACTATCTACTTTTCATTATAACTCCCTAAGGAAAACCCCACAAAATCTCTATGGGGTTTTCTTTAGTTTATAAAATTTTAAAAATTATATATGAATTATTTTATCAATAATAACATACCTCCCATTAAAAATTAAGAAAATTCATTAAAAAGATACTCAATTCAGATATTTATCGCATTCATCACTATGACAAATATAACATTAATTTTATAACCATACGTTTATTAAGTCAAGTATAAGCATCTTATCTGTCATACCATTTTGCCTGTGTTGAATATAACCTTGTATATTCACCATTATTTGATAATAACTTTTCATGAGAGCCGTCTTCAACAATTTCACCGTCTTTGAAAACAACGACTCTATCGGCAAGTGAAGCGACACTTATTCTGTGTGTAACCATGATGACAGTCTTTCCTTCTGTCATTGCTATGTATTTTCTGAAAATTTCGGATTCGGCAAACGGGTCTAAATTACTGGTAGGTTCATCAAGAACAATAAAATCACGGTCTCTGTAATAAGCACGAGCGATAGCAATTTTCTGCCACTGGCCACCGGATAAATCAGTTCCACCAATATCTTTACCAAGTAACGTATCTTTTTCTGCTCCTTCAAAACCGGAAAATTTAAGGGCTTTGTCTATCTGACTTTCGTTTCGTTCTCTCTTCACTTCGCCGAAAAAAACATTGTCACCGATTGTAAATGTGTTAAATCTGGCTGGTTCCTGAAAAACATATGATAAAGAATCATATTTTTCTGAAAAATTAATATATTTCACATCAATTCCATTTATCAGGACTTCTCCGCTTGACGGTTCAAGCATTCCTATTAATAATTTTATGAACGTTGTTTTACCTGCACCATTTTCACCGACAAACGCAACTTTTTCACCTTTATTTATTGTAAAATTTACGTTTCTTATTCTGTATTCATCAGTCAGAGGATAACGGTAACATATATTCATAGCTTCCAATGTATTCACGATGGTCGGTGTTTCTTTTTTCATAACATCTTTTAACATCTGTTCTTTTAAATCTATAAGCTCGAAAAACTGTGCCGATTCGTTTTTCTTAGATACAAAGTTTGCGACTGAGTTGAATAATTGGGATGTGCTGTTCAAGAGAGTTCCATTCAATGACAAGACCGCACCCAGTGCACCGACCGATAGTTTACCCTGCGTCATTAGAATAATCGCGAAAACGTTCGCTGTAATACTTGCAATATTTGATACAAAGCCGCTTGCCATTCCGAGAAAAAACACATTCTGCTGGTTTTTCTTTTCTTTCACCACATAATCATCCGCTAATACTTTCCACTTTGTAAAAAAGAAATCAAATAGATTCAATGCTTTTACTTCTTTTGCTGAACTGCCAAGCAGCACTCGTTGATAATAATCAGCTTCACGCAGGATCTTCCCGTTATCACGCGAAAACTTAAATTTTAATTTGTTTCCTACATAAGTTGTGTAAAGAGTTGGTATCGGTGCTACCAGCACTATATAGCATAATATCGGATTAAAAATATACAAAGAAGCGGCAACCATTATAACAGAGATAATTTTCGCAATAATAATATACCCTTCGATAATAACTCCTCTTTGAAGAGAACTCCATTCACCACCCATTGAATCAAAACTGCGATTTATAATATCGTTGATTTTCGGTACTTCCATATAATCGGGGTACAACATCGATATTTTTTTGAATAACTTCGCTTGAAATTTTTCCTGTAAGCGATGATCCTGAACTTTACTTATTCGCTCAATATCTTCTCCTCCATAAAGATAACGATTTAAAAGATTAATGATAAAACCAATAACCAAATATATCACCGCAAGGCTGATAAGTGAAATTAATTGAAGTGATGAAATCTCTATTTTACCAGAATAACCGTTTGCGGTGTCGATATATCTTCCCCAGATAAATGCCGTTACCGGTTGTAATATACTTAATATTATCGCTAGACCTAAAAAAATACCGCACATTAATTTCGCAGATGAGAAAACATATCTAAATAGCTTTGTCAAATATGACAGCTTGGGTGGATTTTCTTTTAGTATATCTTTTTCAAAGTCTGTGGTGTTGTCCTCGTATTTTATTTCGTATACAGGTATTTTTTCTTCTAGTTTGTCTTTAATTTTCTTAGGCATTTACGACGACCTCCGCTTCCTTTTTATACCACTGTTTCTGCGCGTTGAACATATTTGAATAAATACCTTCTGACCGCATCAGTTCCTCGTGTGTTCCAGATTCCATGATTTTACCGTCGCTTATTACGAAAATCCTGTCAGTGATCATTGTTGAACCTAATCTGTGAGTTATAAAAATCGCAGTTTTGTTCTCCGCTATTTCTGCAAACTCGTTATATAAATTAGCTTCCGCCAACGGATCCAGTTGGGAAGTTGGTTCATCCAGCAACAATATTGGCTTATTACCCATGAACGCACGGGAGATCGCTATTCTCTGCCATTGCCCTCCAGATACATCAACGCCACCATCAAAGTCTCTGCCAAGCAGCGTATCATAACCTTTCTCAAACTTCTCCGCAAACTCATCTGCCTTACCTTTTTTAGCCGCCATTATTATTTTTTTGTCGTTGTCAATCTCATCGATTTCGCCGATACCGATATTTTCTTTCAATGTTATACTGTATCTGGAAAAGTCTTGAAATACCGGTCCGAATATTTTTGTCCTAACACTTAAAGGATAGTCGTACAGTTTCTTTCCGCCGATTAATATTTCACCTTTATCAGGAGTGAAAATCCCTAGTAATAATTTTATAAGGGTTGACTTGCCCTCACCGTTTTCTCCAACAATTGAAGCTTTTTCTCCGTTCTTTATCTTAAAAGTCAAACCTTTCAATATATCCTTTTCGGTTCCCGGATATCGGAACCACACATCACGGAACTCAATGTCAAATGATTCTGGTAGATCCTTCTCCGTTCCCTCCGATTCGTCGGACAAGTTAAAGAATTTGTCATAATAATCGAATGAGTTTATGTGATATGGTGCCCATTTGAATATAAACGCACATCCTCCTAAACTCTCGTATACTCCGCCGAACATCAAGCGTGTCATAGCAATAAAAAGTCCCACCGACATCTTCCCGTATACAAATAATATAAGTAAAATAATTACATTTACAATGGATGCAATTCTTGTAATGTTTTCTCCTAACAATATCTTTCGCAGATTCTTAAAATAATAGCGTTCATAATCCTTGTTTCGCTCATTCAACCTATTTTTATATGTATCAATTAAATAGTCTGAATTACCAAACGCTTTTATTTCTTTAGAAAAATCCCTTGACCTTAAATACCATCCGAGAGTGCTGTACTTTCTTTCCTTTTCCCAATATGTTTCTAGTTCGGAATAAATGTTATAATTTGTTTTTGATGAGATATATGTTTCGAGTATAAAAGGAATTAAAACTGTAAGTAAAAGCCACCACCGTATACTTACAATATAGGCAAGCGAGCCAATACCGGAGATAACAGATATTATCCAGTAATTAACATACATAGGCCACAGGTGTCTAGCCGAACTTTCCGCTCTGTTATATGCTTTATCTATTATTTCTGCGGACTTTTCACTCTCAAAGTGCTCGTACTTCATTGTTTTAAGCTTCTTAAGCATACGTTCTTTATATGATGTTCTTAAAATCAATATAGAACGGGGCTGAACATAATTCCATACAATGCCGCTTATTATTGTAGGCAAAAGTGCAATTATTACAAACAACACAAGATAAAAAGAATAACTCGTAAAAGTCATTACACCCTGTGCTACCGCCAATCCACCGTCAAAAACATGCTGATTAACATAAACTCCTAAGGGAGTTAATAATCCGGTGATAATTGCTAATAAAAAAGTGACGATAACCATTATCGGGGCTTTACCGAATATTATTCCAAGTAAGTCTTTGTATGCTGTCAATATTCGTTTCATTAATATTACCTTTCTTTATTACAACAAAACTTATAACTTATAACAAGAAAAACAAAATAGACATATTTATACATATTTTACCATAAAATGGTGAAACTTACAATATAATAATACAAAATTATAACAGAATATGATGGATATTTTACAAGCTTAGCTGATTCGGTGGATTATTGAATAAATCATCAACTACACAGTCAGCTGCAAGTATAAAACTACGAATATATTCATGGTGGAAGTGAAAGAATCAAATGTAAAACTAACAGGCACTCTACAGAATGATGCACTCCCTGTCAAGTTGACAAGGTTGGATCAAAATTAATGTAGGGTGCCTGGCTTTATTTTTATTAAATTTATATGATGGAATAAGGTAAAACTTTGATTTGTATCATCTATACGTCTGGAACGATAGGTTTATATTGATGGGAACAAGATTTTTTAATAATCGTCATCCGTTCTGGTTGTACATTATATCCCTTACTCTTAAATTTATCATAAATAAGTCGCCGTACTGTCCGCATTGTTTTTGTATTTTCTTTGTCAAAATTAGCATAATCACAACTTTCGTTATTAAGATGTGCAAAAAATGCTTCTTTAATTTCACCGTGGCAATAGCGAAGAATTTTATGGTCGCATTCAGGATCAGGACAGTATAATTCTTTTCGTCCACTTGCTTTTCTTATTTCTTTTTCAAGAGAATAATTGTTAGCAATTTCTGTTGCATGATATAATTTACCATTCCATAATGCGTTTTCCATTAAATACCCCCTTCGCTTGGTATAGTGTTAAACACTCTTCAAATTTACACTTATACAATTTTAGATATTATTGCATCGATAACATGGTTAACAAATTTTGCTAATTTATCGTTCTGCTTTTCTGAGTTTCCTTTTCGCTCCAGTTGTTTAAACACTTTTTCAGGTATGTATGCAGTTACTTCATAACCAAATGACACATGAACATAGCCACGGTTTGAATTTTCAAACTTGCTTATAAAACCTTCATTGAATTCTTCCTTATCAACAAGCCCGCTATATTTATTTAGTAATTTATTTTTCAGCTCATCCCATGAAGCCCGTTTCCATTCTTTTGTTATGTCATTCCAAAGTTCTAAACACTTTTCTTTGCTCGAGCCAAAGTGCTGATTATAATATGTTTTCTTTATATAAGGTGCAAATATTGTTGATTGAAAATGTGCAAATCGAAGATATGGTTCTACGATAAGTTCAAGTTTTGTATCATCAACAATTATTTCATTGTCATTTATCCAGTTTAAATCATGCTTCGTTGTCTTGTATAAATTATAACCTTGCCATTTCGTGTCACCAGGCCAAACAGTAACCATTAAACACTTTTTATCATAATCTATATCTACTTGTGCCTCTGATAGGAAGCTATAATCAAGAGGTATGATATATCTGCCTGTATATTTCTTTTCGTCATCTTCGTTTTTACAACAATTTTGAATAATTTTTATTAGCCTTTTTTCAATTAGTATTTGATTATCTATGGAAATATTTATTTCAGAAAGAAGAGAAACAGGAAACCACTGTCCGTATCGATGCTCTAAGTGTTTTAAGTAGTGACTTAGAATGCTGTTTTCACTTCTCCCAGTAATGCTATGTACTTGTTGAATTATCTCAATTATGTCTTCCCAATTTCCATTGATATAATCTACCGAAGGTATTGACTCGTTACGTTTTTGTATTTCATTAACCAAACTCTCTACTTGGGTTTGAACCTGTGTTCTGGCATCAGCAGAATTTCGTTTTACTTCAATAACAATAAAAGTATCCTTGTATTTGATTACAATATCTGTAATCAGCGTTTCACCGGGTTTAGTAGTGTCTTCTGACCACTCAACGTGTTTTTCTGTAGTAAGAGTCATGCCAACAATTAACTTTGGACTCGGATATGCATCAATAATTTTTGTTATGCTTTGTTGTATCCCAATGTCAACATCTTCGGCTTTGCTATGCTTCTGTACTTCAATTCCTGTGCCACACTTTGAATTTAAATAGTCAATAAAGCGATCTAATAGTAATGGGTTTTCACTCATCACAATTGCAAGACCACGCGAAACATTATTTTCAATTGGTAGAGCATTTGCTTGAGAATAATGCTCGAAAATATTTAAATGTCTATTATTATTAAACATAGCTATTGCCTCCATTTATTCAGTGTACATGATGAATTATATAAATTTTTGAATATCTTACATTCCTCTAAATTATTTCCATAAGTTTTCGGTTTAATTTAAGCCAGTCTTGCTGTTCTTTGTAGTTTGGCAACACTGTTTTAACTCTTGACCAAAAAGAAGCACTGTGGTTTTTGTAGGTAATGTGACTTAATTCATGTACTACAACATAATCAATAACTGAAATGGGACACATTATTAATCTCCATGCAAAATTCAAACTATCCTTTGAACTGCAGGAACCCCAACGAGCCTTTGCCTTAGATAGTTTTATGGATGAATATGTAACACCCATCAATGAAGAATATCGTGAAACTCGCTCGTTTATGATGTTACTTGCAACTTCTTTTAGCCAACTTAACACATCACTTAAGTTGAAATTTTCTGGTATTAAAATATTTGTGCCGGAAAAACATATCTTACTTTCTTTAGAGCGCAAAATTGTATACTCATCTCCGAGGTATAGAAAATTTTCGCCAGTTTCAAAGATAACACGACTGTGCTTTTCTGCAAATGTAGATACTTGGTATTGTTTATCATTAATCCAATGCCTTTTCTTTTTGACAAAATCCGCTATTTCACTATCTTTAATATTGTTAGGTGCTCGTACTATAAGATTCGCTTCGCTATCAATTACTAAAGCTATTGTTTTGCGACTTGAACGTACTACAGTATAATCAGCAATCATTTGTTATCACTCCCAAAATGTCTATAAGCAAGTTCAAGTAAATCCTGAGCAATTTCTTGCCGCCTCTTAAACACTTCAGGAACACACCGCTTAATTTCGGGTGCAATTAACCTATTTACAAGGAAGGTCCTAAGTTCGTCTTGCATCGAAGTATTACTCCAAAAATTAACTGTTTGTGTATCACTTTTCAATCGTTCAAGCACATTGTTGGTCAAATCTTTTAAGGAATTAAAGTTTTCCTCTTCTAAATCAGTATAATCTACATTTCCATAGAGTTTCTGCTTTAGACGCGCAAAAAACGGCATTTCATGTTCAGGCTCGTACCCATAGGTCTTTTCACGCTTACGGCCTTCAATAATGTCTTCTCGGAAGTTTTCTAACGCCTCTCTTAGTTCTTGCCAATTGTTCTTAAACTCTTCTAAAATCGCTTCCAACTTCTCGCTTAATCGAGTGTAAAGCTCAGGGTCCTTTGGCGTATTTACATTGATAAACTCTCTTACAGCGTACTTGATTTCATCGCAAACTGCACGATTGCTTTTTGTTTTCTTTTTCGTGTCTTTTAAAAAGTCGTTTAAAAGCAACGAAACGGGTGCGATTTCAATAGTAACCCCATTAACATCAAGGTATTCTTCAATAATTGATCGTACCTTTTTACTGGCATCTTTCATTGACAATCTTGGGTCACGAGTCAGTTTTGCTACTGATTCACGGATGAACGCTAAACGCTTAAAAACATCGGTGTACTCTAAAGCTGCAGGATTCGGTAACACTCGGTCAAACAATCTTGAAAGCACCCCAAATAAAGCGTTAAACTCATCTCTCAAATCGTCATCTGCACCTAATTCTTCGATAATAGTTGCTGCATCATCAACTGAATTAACACCAACCTTATCATAAATAAATTGTAAAATGTTATTGTAAGCGCTGTTTAAAGCATCTATATCCTGTGATGGATTCTTCATAGCTGCAACAGTTTCATCAATATCAGCTTCTGCATAATCAGCCAAAGCTTCACGTAGATGGTTTGTAACACCAACATAATCCACAACATATCCACACTTTTTATCTGAACCACAAGTACGGTTTACTCTGGCAATTGCTTGAAGAAGGGTATGATTCTTAAGTACCTTATCAAGGTACATTACTTGTTCGATAGGGGCATCAAATCCTGTTAAAAGCATAGCTGTGACAATTAAAATGCCATAATTTCCATCTCCGCCTTCTTTTCCTTTTTCGCCAAATGCCGCTTTGAAACCATCGATAATGAGTGCATTTTGTGCTTGATCACCGTACTGCTTTAAATGTGGGTCGGCATTTTGCTCCATTGAAATAATGCAAGCGGTTTTTAATAGTTTCAATTTTTCAATATTTACATTTAAAGGGTTGCTCTTTTCAAGTTTTGCAATCTTAATAGGCAGCAATTCATCTATTGCAACTTTATATCTATGAGCCGCTTCTTTGCTAACACCAACAACCTGTGCTTTATAACCATTGCCGATAATTGTATTTATGTAATGATTAAGCATGTCGGATGCTTTGGCATGAATAATTTCTTTTGCTTCAAGATACCCTTTAGCAGTATATTTGCCCATGATTTCCTGTTGCTCTTCCGTTTCCATAAAACCAAACACATCGACAAATTGACGATTCATCGCATCGTGGTCAGTTATCTCACTATCAGCGGCGCGGCCTTCATATTTTATCTCAACAACAACTTCATCATCGACAGCTTGACGCATGGTGTATGCGTCTATATAACCACCAAAGGTCTCTGTTGTTTTCGTAATAGGAGTGCCGGTAAATGCAACCTTAACCGAATTAGGCATACTACGCCACATATTTGCAGCAAGTTCAGAATACTCACTTCTGTGAGCCTCATCAATCATAACAAGAATTTTTTCAGAATTATTCAGCACCGGAAATTTGCCGACCTTCTCGTCACGCTCACCGAATTTATGCACCATAGCAACCGTAACATCACTTGCAGTATTACGAATAAGACCTTTGAGTCCTTCAATACTGCCAGCTTCGTTGACAGTAAATTTTATTGCTTTTGTTGTTTTAAAAAGCTGTGTTTGCAGGTCTTTGCGGTCAATAAGCAGAACGATTTTATAGCTGTTCAAATCGTCTGAATTAAACATCTTTCGAACGACAAACATCATCGTCAGAGATTTACCGCTGCCTTGTGTATGCCACAGCGTACCACCGGCTTTATCTTTTCTGAGACGATCGACAATCTTCCTTGCTCCGCGATATTGCATATAGCGTGGTACAATTTTCTTTGTGCGTCCTTCATCATCTTCAATGTATACAGTGTAGCTTTGAATGATATCCAAAAGATGAGCAGGTGAAAGCATACCGGCAACCAAAACCTCTTGGCTTGACGGTGCGCCACTTTTTCTAATATCGGATAGTTTATAGGGATACGGGTCTTTCCATTCAATAAAATGGCATGGTTCACCGGTGATGCTTGTATATCGAGCAGCGTGAAAGCTGGTACTGATTAAAATCTGATTATAATAAAACAGTTCCGGCACACCTTCGCTGCTGTCGTCTTCTCTTTTGTTTTGATAACGGCATAATTGCTCTATACCTTCTGCAATAGGCTCTGCAATATCCGGTGCTTTGCACTCAATAACAACAAGGGGTAACCCATTTACAAAAAGCACAACATCAGGAATGATATGTTCTTCTTTACCGGGGATACGAACCTTGTACTGGCTGATAGCAAGATAGTCGTTTTGTGATGTTTCTTTATTGAAATTATCTACATCCGACCAATCAATCACTCTTACAGGACAGTTTGGTTCTCCGGTTTCCTCGTTGTCGGCAGATAAACCAACGGTTATTCTCTCGAAAACCTCCATGTTGTTTTCGAGCAGCTTATCCATTTGAAAGGGGTAATTTTGCATTTGTACGCTAAGGTCCTCAACCTGAATATCAGTTAGCCATGGATTGAGTCTTGCAAGTGCCTCTTTAAGTTTTACAATAATTACAACCTCGGCAAGAGATTTGCGATAGCTTTTTGCAGGGTTGTGTTTATCACTGTCATCAAGTTGCAAAACGGACCAGCCCAGTGCCTCGAGCTGACAGAGCAAAGGCCCTTCAACATATTTTAGTTCTGATGGTCTTCCTGACATTTAAACCCCTCCTTATAATAAAGCGTCAACGCTTACACCGTCTGGTTTTAGTAGGTCTTGCATTAAACCTTGTTTAATGTCTTGTAATTTTGAAAGATAATTAGTTTCTGTAGTTATCTTAATATCTACTGCTTCAAGTTGATTAATAATGTCTTGTTGCTCATCTGATGAAGGTACGTAAATTGGCATTTTACGCAAAACATCAAGTGAAACGTATTTTTGAGTAGAGCCTCTCAAACTAAGCGATAAATATTTTTTGCATAAATTACTCTGTAAGTAATATTTTAACCATTGACTTTTTTGTGCGTTTCCGCCCATTTTAAATAAACCTACATTTTTTACGGCGTAATCGGGATTATCATTTGTTTCTTGATAAATACTTCCGATAGTTCCAATCATACTAAATAGAATATCCCATTTATCTACTTTGCTACGACGTATAATTTGTTCGTAATCTTCAAAAGAGATTTTATATGCACATGAAAAGTCTAAATTTTGGTTTCCTAAATGTTTAGATGTAATTAAATATTTACCACTACTCCCTGTTGGTTTTGGAGAATCGTGTGTACCATCTCTTACTGAATCACAAAAATCAACAAGCTTTTGTGTTGTCACTCTGTTGTCGAAAAAATCCTGCATCATGCCAATCTTGATGTTACTGTACTTATCAATTAAGGCTTTGGTTTTTACAATGGCATCGTCAACTGTTGTAAGTATTTCTGCAATCTTTGCTTGTTGTTTTTCTGAAAACAAAGGAACTACAATATGTTCAAACGAATTATGGCGCAAAGATTTTACAGTAGTTCCAACTGAATATTTTACTAATTGGTATGTATTATTTTGAATAATATAATATAAAAAAATTGCGTTATACCCTGAGTAAGGAATGACTGCATATGCACGTTGATGAAGGTCGAACTTCCCATTGTAATATTTTGGTATAAATTCAGAGCCTTCACCTGGAACAATTATAGCTTCACAATCAAATAAATACCGCGTACTTAATTTAGCCACATCAGAACGGTCAAACAAAGGATACTTACCAGTTTCATTAGCATCTTGAACGTTGCTACTACCAGTAAGAATATTTGCAATATCAGTTAATTTCGCCAATTCACCCATTAATATATCCCAGCCTTTCTAAAAAGCCATTCAGTTTATCTTCGGCTTTTTTACGCTCATTAAGCATTTGGTTGGCAGAAACGAAATATTTATCCCACAACTTACAAACAGCTTTTACGGTTTTTGCAACTTCGGTAGTGAGGTATTTTTCGAGTTCGACAACAAAACCCTCATGCAACAGTTGCATAACGAGTGTTTCACATTGTTCGGCTGTTAGCTTTTCACGAATTGCATTGATCTTCTCCTGCAACTCGGCAGTTTTCTTTTTAAGTTCACGATTTAAGCGATTTTTCTCTTTTTTAAGTTTATCAATTTCTTTTAGCTGTGCTTTTGCTTCGGCAGTACTGAGTTTTTTCAGGTAGTCCTCAACCTCTTTTACAGTAGGTTCTTTCGCCTCTGCTTCTTCGCCTTCTTCGGTTTCTTCCTCTTCCTGATCAATACCCATATCCACAGAAGAAACATAGGCTTGCAAATCAGCCAGTGCGGATTCTGCTTCATCCTCAAGAGATTTCAAAGCGGAAAGTTCATCGGTAAAGTGTTCTAACGCTATCTTTTCATCACTTACAAGGGCAGATACAAACCCTTCTGCACCAATGGTTTTAAACACGTTTTTAATTTTAATAACTTCTTTTACAGACACCTTGGTTTCTTTACCATTGGCGGCTTGCTCGATTTCGGTGTACTCACGCACAGTGTAGCTGTGATCCCACCAGTTGGCAAAAACACCGATGCATTGAAAGTGGTCAAGAATACCCACTGGCTCTAATGATTCAGCTAAAAATTCAGTGTATTTTCTTGTGAATTCAGAGATGCCTCCTTCATCACCAACGTCGGCAACGGCGGCGCCTGCATTTTCCCAAAAGAACTCAAATGCACTACGCATATTATTGTTTGCGGTTGCAACACCGGAATGTTCCGATATATAAGCTTTTATCTTTGCTTTATCATTGCATTCATTTTTAAACAGCGAATAGCCGTCGCCTCTATTATCGAACAAATCGTTCTCGGCGATGGCATATTTTGTTATTAGCCCGTTAAGGGCGGTAATTTCTTTATTGGGTACACCACCGTAAATGTGTGCCTTCACATCGTGTGGCTCTTGTGGAGGTGTGTTGTCTACATAACGTCTGATATTCAAATTGCCGTCATGACCTTTTTCATCGATAATATCATCTATCGGTATGATTTTAGAATAGTTATCGATTTCTTGTATATTATCGAAAACCCATACGATTTTTTCAATATCCTCAGGGCGGAGGAAGTTTTGGTTTTTTCCCTCACCATACTCTGCATCAGCATTGATAATAAGAACCTTGTTTTTTAGCTTGTCCGGCTTATTTTTGTTAATAACTAAAAGACAGGTAGGAATTGTTGTACCGTAAAACAAGTCAGGGGGTACTTGTTCAAACAAAGAGATTCGACGCGAGTACATCGAAGACTTTGTAATTAACGAGCTTGCTAAAATCATATTTGATGATGAGCGTATTCCTAATCTCTACAAACAGTTTTCCGAATATAACAAGGAATCTAAATTAAAAGCGAATATCAAAGTTCAGAAAATAGCAAAGAATATTAAGGAAATACAAGGTAAAATAAGCAACCTTATATCGGCTATTGCTTCTACTGGTAGTACTTCACTCTTATCAGCTCTCAATGACCTTGAGATAGAAAAATCAAAGTTAGAAGAAATTCTGGCTCAAGAAGAAAGTTACTATGATTCAAAATACTCCATAACAGAGGAGCAAATCCGCACAGCTTATATGAAAGCAAGAGAGCTTTTTCTCAGCGGTGAACTAGAGGAAAAAAGACAGCTTATAAATCTTTACCTAAATAAAGTAGTAGTATATCGGGAGCATGTTGAGATTTTTCTCAATTTGCTCCCGATTTTTTTATTGTCAAAAAGAAATCCCACACAAGATTCAAACGACCCTTGTGTGGGAAACCCTGGTGGAGGCGAGGGGAATCGAACCCCTGTCCGAAAACCTTTTGCCGGCACTTTCTACGAGCGTAGCTCTTTGTTTAGATTCCCTTGCATGACCGCCAAAGAGCAGGCTGACTTGTTTGGTAGCTTCATAAGTTCATGGCAGGCAGCAAAGCTTAAGCCCGCTCACGTTCACTACTAAGTGACGCCAAAACCTGGCTCGTAGTCCTTCCAGGCCCGACGGCTGCCTAGTTAGGCAGCAACTTTAACGTTTTTGTTAGCGTTTAAATTTAATTTACGTTTTTTAAAGAAGACACGTTCTTCTGCTCGCTTATATCGGTTCAAAATCCCCGTCGAAACCTTTACGCCCCCATATTATATAATTTTTCTCTAATTTGCTTAATTTATACTGCTTCGCCAAACCATAAATTTTTCTGTTGCATTATTTGTAAATTCCTCTACGAATTCAGGAGGATATACAACAGAAGGACCTATATTATTATCTTTATGCCATATATAATTTCTATTTAAAAACTCTGCCACTTCCCCATCGCTAACTCCGGGTGTTGTTCCGTATGTATCTTTTGGGCAGGAAAGCATCTTTTGCCATACATCCTCACTCCACCTTTCATTATGATAGATGAATGCGCTTGCCAAAGCTATCTCACGTCTGTACGAATAAAACCAATTCTCTTCCTTGTGAGTTTCGGCATATGTACAAAATGTTCTTTCATCCCATAACCAATCTAAATACAGATGCAGAAGTATACCTTCATCAAAAGATTTTTTTGAACTTTTGGCTAGATTTATCAATTCATTTTCACGGTTTTGTATTGTACGAAAATGTGTAATATCTTTTTCTTCTCTGGTAGCAACAGCATCGGGCACAATTGCTCCTATGTAAAAAAGCGGATCTGTGTCAGCAAATAATTTGTATGCTGTCAACAGATGAATCATCACTGAAGGCACAAATTTTACTCCTTATTATGTCAACTAAATTAATAATAATATTGTTTATTTTGCTTATTGCCAGGTGTTTATTTTTTAGGTTTCACCTTTTAATCTCTGCGGTCTGCCATATATCTTTCAGCATCGCGTGCCATTGTCTTTTTAGCTTCGGTTTCTCGCTTGTCGTATAACTTTTTACCCTTGCAAAGACCAAGCTCCATCTTAACCCATTTGCCTGAAAAATAAAGTGAAATCGGTATCAGCGAATAACCTTTTTGTCCGACAAGTCCGAAGAGCTTTAAAATCTCTCGCTTATGCATAAGTAAAATGCGTTCTCTCGTTGGTAAAGTATTGAAAATATTACCCTTTTCATACGGGCTGATATGTATTCCGTATGCAATCAACCGACCGTCTTTAACTTGGCAATATGAATCCTTGAGGTTTACCTGTCCGTTCCGAAGCGATTTCACTTCTGTACCACTAAGCTCTATTCCGGTTTCAAATGTATCCTCTATAAAATATTCGTGATAAGCTTTTCGGTTCTGAGCAATAATCTTTTTCATTTTTTCTGACAAATTATAATCACCTGCTTTGCACTAAATATTATATATTAATGCTGATTCTTTTTCAATAGAAATTAATGGTTTAATTTATTTATTTTCTATAATTTATTTTGAGTAAAAAACAACTCAGCTTCAAAACATGGTCTGTCTGCCGTATCGTTGTATACATTTAGGCAATATGAGTTTTCACCCTTTATAACCGATATATTCAATTCATCATTCAACCTTGCTTCATTTACAAAATTAATTAGCGTTTTATTTATTGAATACTTATTAAGGTCAATTGGTGAATAATCGAGTGCAATATCTGAATACACACAGTTGTTAAGGTGATTATTCTCGTCAAGATCGGAAAAAACTACCTTTCTTTTCCCTGCATTATATTCGCTACCGTTTTCGTTAAAAATTTTTCTTGGTATTTCAATACTGTCAATTTGTTTATTATATGATTTTATTGGATATATGAAATTTTTCGGACGAATTACATTACGTTTATCATAGTTAATCAACACCCAATAAGTAGAAGCTGCTGCTGTTTTTTCATCGTTTTTAAAAATCTCATATTCGCGGATGAAATGAACACCGAGTATTTGATTGTTGAAAGTTCTTATAGTTATTATATCCTCAGAACGTATTTCACCTGTAATTTCCAAACCAATTTTTGTAATCACAAAAACCATATTGTTCTCACGCATATTAGTATATGTAGCTCCATAACTGTTGCAATCTTCTCTTGCTAACTGCTGCATATATTTTTGTAATGCACTTACTTTAACCAAACCATTTGGGCTGACATCATAGCTGTTGATTCGATATGCTTTTTCTAACATTCTTGTCTTTTGACTTCCTTCCAGTGTTGATAATTAGGTTTTTTTCTTAGAAAGCGGATTAGCTTCCATAGCTTCTTCAAGCTTTTTATCCGAGACATGAGTATATATTTGTGTTGTATTCAACTGCTCATGTCCAAGTATATCCTTTAAAACACGAACATCAACGTTTCCACTGTTATACATCAGTGTTGCTGCTGTATGCCGCAGCTTATGTACAGAATAACCCTTTCCTTCAAGCCCGCTCTCGGCAAGTTGCTTTTTAATCAGCCATTGTACTGTCTTGTTGGATATTCTACGGTTCAATCCGCTCAAAAACAAAGCATTTTTATCTATAATGGATCTTCCCTTTTCCATTGCCTTTCTTTCCCGCACCTTAAGATATGCTTCAAGCGCTTCCCTGCATGCTGTGTTTAGGTAAATTGTACGCATCTTGCTTCCCTTGCCTGTTACAACAAGCTTTGTCATATCGTCACTGATATCATTTAGGCTGATACCTACAAGTTCGGAAAGCCGCATTCCGCAATTTAAAAAAAGGGTTATAATACAATAATCACGCTCATGTGTCTTGCTGTCGCTTTCTACACTGTCTAAGAGCCGTAAACTTTCGTCAAGCGAAAGATATTTTGGCAGTGTTTTTTTAATAGAAGGGCTATCAATATCTTTTGCCGGATTATCTACCAACTTTTTTGATTTTTGTGTATGGTATTTAAAAAAAGCCTTGATTGCCGATAACTTTCTTGCTAAAGCAGAAGAGTTATTCATTTTTTCTTTGGACATAAAAAGTAAGAAAGAATAAATTTCATCAGTCGTTATTGAACCTGCCAGTTCTAGGTTAACAGACGATATATCTACTTTTTCCAGCTCCGAGAGGTCTTGTTTTGTACGCCTTGCAATTATATAGCGAAAAAAGGTACGAAGGTCGTTGTAGTATTCTTTAACAGTTAACGGAGAACAACTCTGTATCGTCTCTTTATATGCAAGAAAAGAATTGATAACAACTGGAATTTCTTCCAAATTTATTCCTCCTATAATTTTTCTGCTACTTTTATATTATACACCTATATAAATTTTTTAACAATAGTTATTTTTTTATAAGTTGACATTAAATTAATATAGTAGTATTATATATTTATAGAATTTTAGGAGGTAGCGTGAAAAATGCAAGAAAAAGAAATACATAAGCACGTACTTCCACGAATTTTTCATTACTATTTGTGCCTGGCAGGGAGTGAAGGTTTTTTATGTTAGTATATAATGTTTTGACTAAAGATAAAATTGACTTTTCGGATGTTCCTAAAGCGGAAATAAATTGTTATAAATGGCTTAAGGGATATGAGCCAAAAGCTTTTGGACAGTTAATTTTAATTAAAGACAAAGGCTTTGCTTTAAAATTAACTGCTTACGAAAAAAATCCGAAAGCTATTTACACCGAATATGGACAACCTGTTTATAAGGACAGCTGTCTTGAATTTTTTGTACGTTTCAACAAAGAAAGTCCGTTGTACTTGAATTTCGAAATGAATTCTAACGGAGCGTTTTTGGCATCGGTACGAAGTGACCGTAAAAACAAAACAAATATTCATGAAAAAACAGCCTTACCCGAAGTAAAATCTACAAAGCAGGAAGAATTCTGGACAGTCGAAACCTTTTTCTCATTTGATCAGGTAAATGCTTTATTTGGTAAATGTGATTTTAATAAAGGCGATGTTTTTTACGGTAATTTTTATAAATGTGGTGACGAAACAGAAATTCCACATTATGGAATGTGGTCACCGATTAATACAGAAAATGCTGATTTTCATCAACCTGTATTTTTTGGTGAATTAGTTATCGGATAAAATTGGGGTGTAAAATTATGAAAAGGTTTATTTCTTATCTATTATGCTTTACAATATTATTATCACTAAGCTTAAATGTTTCTGCTGTTTATACAGACGTTAACAATATGCGAAGTATCCCACCAGAAACAACGGTAGCGGAATTAAAAAGTCTTTTAAAGAGTGTTAAAAGTGTTTCCGACGGTATCGCAGTTCTTCTAGATAATGTTAAAATCGGAACCGGCTACGATGTTTTTTGTAATGACGGTACATATAAAGCTGTTGTGCTTGCGGATGTAAACGGTGATGCAAACGTTTCAGCATTTGACTACTTAATGATAAAGCGTGCTTTTTTAGGGACTTATACTCTTAATGGTGTATATAAGCTGGCTGCTGACACAGATGAAGATGGAGCAATAAATTCATTAGATTATCTTACTGTTAAACGTCAGGTTTTGGGTACATACACTATAGGTTCGAAAGAAAATGCTAAAAGTGTTCCAGTATTGCTTTATCATCATATACTACCAGATATTGATAAAGCATCTGACAAATGGAAAAACAACGAAATTACCATTTCTACAACAGAATTCCGTAAACATATGGAGTTGATCAGAGATTCGGGATATACGATAATTTCTACCGACGAGCTTATTGCATATATAAAAGGTGAGCGAACAATTCCTGAAAAAAGTGTTGTTTTAAACTTTGATGATGGATACAAATCCAATACAGAATACGCAGCACCTATACTAAGAGAATTCGGATATCAGGCAACAATCTTCTCTGTAATTCAACCCTTTTTCGGAAATTTTGAATTACATTATAATTTTGATTCTCTTCAACACTTAACTGAACAAGACTTAACAAACAATTCTGATGTATTTACTCAGGAATGTCACACCTATTTAAACCATGAGCACCTTTCCCAACAGTCATATAGCTATGTTTATAATGACCTTATGCAAAGTCAGAACGCATATCCATCCAAATACTTTGCATACCCTTACGGAGATTTTGATGCTGACGTAATAAAAGCTGTAAAAGCTGCAGGCTTGAAGGCTGCTTTTACTATAGTAGGAAGAGATGTTGTAATTGGTGAAAATCTTTATGAGATACCCAGATACATGGTAACATCTCCGATGTCGAATCAAGATTTTTTAAAATATCTTAATTAAATTTGTATAAAATATCTTACGGCGAATGGATTTTTCCATTCGCCATAAAATTTATCAGAATTTATCTAACCATCGCATTACATTCATTTGCACAAGCATTACATTCGTTGGCACAATTCTGACAATGATCATCCTTGAAGTTCATGCATTCCTGCGCACATTTCTCGCATATAACAGCACATAATCTGCATAAATCAATAGCATGCATTGCATCCATACTCATAAACGCTGCAGATTCCTTGCATATAGATGCACATTCCATTAACATATTTATGCATGTTTTTCGAGCCTTCACATCCGGCTCGTTAAGACACATTGTCATACACTCATAACAGGTTTGTGCACATCTATTGCACGCATCTATACATTTTTGATATCTACTTTCAATCATATCATAACCTCCTTTTATGAATATATTTCCCGCATATTATTAATTTTATTCAGCATACTAAAATGGAAATGAAAAAATCCTTAAAAGCATTAAGCTTCTAAGGAAAATTATGGCGCGCTGTGAGGGATTCGAACCCCCGACCATCTGGTTCGTAGCCAGGTACTCTATCCAGCTGAGCTAACAGCGCATTTGCAACATTTAAAATAATAGCATACAAGATTGGTTTTGTCAATACTAAAGAAGCTTATTTTTCAATAAATTCAATATCACTTTTAAAATACTATTGACAAAAACATTATAACATGCTAATTTAAAATTAAACAAATACTATATATTTTGGAGGTTTATTAAAATGAAAAAGTTTACCAGTATCCTAGTTTTTGCATTGTTGGTATTAACGTTATTTTCCCCTGCCTTAACAGTTTCCGCCGATCCGGTTGCACAAAGCGTCAGTTTAGAGCCTGGTAATGGTGATGTCGTCGTCAGAACAGGTGCAGACATGACTAAGCTCACAGATGGGGACAAGGTGTGGGATGCAGAAGGTAAAAATAATTTTAGCATGGAAGGTATTGTCTTAATCCAAAATAAAAAAGCTTATACTTCAAATGATTTCCCAACTTGCAATCTTATTATCGATCTTGGTTCTCAGAAGAAGGTTAATACGGTAAATATTACATTCTATCATTACTTTGATGCGATAATTGATACACCGAAGGATGGGGAAGTAACTATTTCTTATTCAATCGACGGTGACGGATTTGCCGAAATTGGTACCTTTGAAATAGAAGGTAAGGCGTCTTCAGGAACTTCAGGTATATTTGATGAAAACATTTCACTGGGGGAGACAGTAGATGCTAAAGAAATAATGGTATCAATGGCTTTTGGTTCTTATCCTGTTACTAGCGTTGCAAATGAATGGTTTGGTTTTACCGAGCTGTCTGCAGGAATGGCAATTGATTATATCGGAGAAGATAATAGTGAAGAAATCTCTGAAGCAGTAAGTGAATTATCAGAAATTGAAGATACTTCCTCTATTGTAGAAAGTGATGTAATTTCTGATCCTGCCGAAAGCGAAGACGAAGTCTCTGTTGTATCAGAAGCTGACAAAACCGATGAATCAGATATAAAAGATGTTGATGATGATTTCCCATGGGTGACCATAGGAATAATAATTGGTCTGGTTGTTATTGGTGCGGTTGTTACTATGATAGTTATAAAGAAGAGAAAAGTTTAATTAATTAATAAACTGAGCGTGTTTGCATATGCAGGCACGCTCATATTTATGATATCGGGAATTGTGCCGGAACGGTATAAAACCGTATTTGAAAGATTAATCTTTCGAATTATTTATCACAGTGTTGCGTTAAAAACTGTTAGTGCATCTTTATATCTGGCTTCATCAGAAGAAGCATCTAATATTATCGTAATTACTTCCTTACCGTTTTTGTATGCAATCGCCGCAAGACATTTACCTGCTTCGGGAGTCGCACCTGTTTTCATTCCTGTGGCATACTGATAATAATGACTGTCTTCTTGCTTTAACAATAAATTTGTGTTTATCCAGGTAACATCCTTATTGCTATAAACTCCCCTTGCCTTGCTCTTGTTTATTGAATTTTTAACTATATCAAGACTATTTGTATGTATAGCTATTTTTAATATATCCGCTGCTGTTGTATGGTGACTCGCATTATGATAACCGTCTGGGTTAGCAAAATTCGAATCAGTACAACCTAAATCATCAGCGGTTTGATTCATCAAAGTTAAAAAAACCGATAACGCTTCATTAACAGGCATGTTAGGGTTTTCTGAATATAATCTGCCTATACCCACTGCCATAACATATGCTGCATCATTACCCGACGGAACTAATAAAGCATCAACCAGTGTAAGAAAATCTATTTTGTCACCTTTTTCTAAACCGGCTACCGATGAGCCTTCCAAAATATAATCCAGCTCGTCACCTACTTTAAATATGTAATCGTTTTTTATGTATCTTATTGCAGTGCTTACAGTAAGCAGCTTTGTTAATGATGCAGGGTAACAACGTGTAAGAGCATTTTTGCTGTAGATAATACTGCCATCTGTGTAGGCAGCAATAGCATAAGAGGCATCAAGTTGCAGATCCAATTGCTCAGAATAGTGTAAAACTACTTCAATTGCTGATGTCTGTTCGCTATTCTCGATATCGGATATTACTTCATCAATTGAGCTTATATCCATTGATATATCTGCTGATATACTTTTACTTGCATCAGAATCCGTTATTGATGAATATTCCAAAGAATCTGAAACTGTATCTGATGTATATTTATCATAAAAAAATAAACATGATGTTATTATAATTAAAGCCGCCACTACAATAATGGCGGCATTTATCTTCGCTTTATATCTCATTTGATTTTCGCTTCCAATTCCGCAATTTTCTGTTTTAATATGCACAATTCCTGTGCAACAGGGTCGGGTATATTTACTTGATCTAGATTGTTTTCAATACGAGTGTTATCCAGTTTTATTACTTTCGCAGGAATTCCTACTGCTGTTGAATTCTCCGGAATATCTTTTAAAACAACAGCACCTGCTGCAATTTTCGAATTATTTCCTACAACAATCGGTCCCAACACTTTTGCACCTGCACCAATCATAACATTATTACCGATTGTTGGATGCCTTTTGCCTGTATGCTTGCCTGTTCCGCCAAGAGTAACTGATTGATATATTGTACAATTATCCCCTATTTCAGCAGTTTCACCAATTACAACGGCACTACCGTGATCAATAAACAAAGCTTTACCGATTTTTGCTGCAGGGTGAATTTCAATACCTGTCAAGCTGCGAGCTGCCTGACTTACGGTTCTTGCTATAAAATAATGCCCCTTATGGTAAAGAAAATGTGCAATTCTGTGAGAAATAACCGCATGAAGACCCGGATACAAAAGTAATACCTCCGCATTACTACGTGCTGCGGGATCACGTTCACGAATACTCGCAACGTCCTCGGATACTTCTTTAGCAACCTTTTTGGAAAATTTTTTTACTTTATTGATTATTTCATTGAGATCAGTATCTGTATTAATAGTAAATACTACCTTCATAATTGTATTCTATCCTTCCATCGATATCGAGCTTTCTGCTTCGAGTTACGAAGTTTTGGAACTGTATGCTTTTTTAAAATTTAATCATAGATATTTGTCTTGAAATCAATACCATTTATTAAAACACCCTGATCGGTTGTATATAATTCAAATACAAGCGGTTTTATAATATTACTACCTACATCACGACGAAATGTTCCGTTGTTTTCCATTATCTTATATTTTACAATATATAATTCAACCTTTTCGTTCACGTTTATAGTTTTTCTGTCATACAGGTTTACTTCAATATTATATATTTTTTGCATTGTAAATTTATCGGGAATTTTGTAATTTTTAAAAAAATCTTTTGTGAACAGGGTCTTATATTCATTATAATCACCATTTGTAACGATAGAAAAATAATTATAAAAGAATTTTGCACTTGCAGAAAAGTCATCAAGATTATCTTCTGACAATGGCTCCCCTGTTCCATATTCATAGTAAAATATATTTCTATTTTTTCTTAAATAAAGCTCGTTTTGGAAAATATCCTCGTTATAATCAGCATCAAAAAAGCTTATATCATCGGAATTATCACCAACAGTATCTATCGGCTTTTTTAGCATTTCGTAGATTGCATAAAAAGCAAGAATAAGAACGATAAAAGCTATTAATATTATAGCTGATATTTTTAATATTTTTTTTAGCTTTCTTTTTTTATAATCGTTAACATTATTTTCCATATATTTTCCTTAATGAAAGGGCGGAGTGCACTTATCGTACTCCGCCCACTCGAACAATTTATCCGATAAAACGCTTAAGGTTGTTATAACCGACCGTAATTCCTTTGATCGGATCTTCCATACCCTCAAACTCTATCATCATATATCCGTCGTATCCTGCTCTCTTAAGAGCAGCAATACACTTGCGAACAGGTACGTCACCGTGACCGATTATTGAACCGCGAAGATAATTTCCGGCTCTGGTCTGGAAAAAGCCTTCACCCGGGAAATCACCGTTTCCGTCCTTTATATGGAAATCCTTGGCGTGTGAATGGAACGCATAGGGTGCGACAATTCCGACAGCGTAACCGTTATCAACATCGGCGCAAGCAAAGTTGCCTATATCAACCAACGCTCCGAAATTAGGATGTCCGACAGCGTTAATAAGCTTCTCAATACGGTCAGGATCCTGAGCGAAGAAACCATGATTCTCAATACAGGTCTTAATACCTTTTTTTTCAGCGTATTCGGTTACTTCTCTATATGCCTTAGCTAAAATCGGAAGAACTACATCAAAGCTTCTGCCTGTTTTTACACTGCTTGGATAACCGGGAGTTGCATCGTGACGCATGAATTTACAGCCGTAAGCAGCCGCTATGTCAACATTCTTCTTAACTCTTTCGATTTCTTCTTCAAGATTTCTGTTAAGAAAATCTGCACCAATGCAATAACAAACAGCATCAATGCCTACCTTTTTACAATGTTCGCCGATATCCTTTGCGTAAGCCAAATACTGCTCATGAGTATCAAAAGCAGGTCTCTCTATAAGGTCAACACCCTCGCATCCGATTTCTTTTGCTTTATCAATACAGCCTTTAACTCCAAGATTATCCTGACTTGCATAACCGTGAAAACTGTATATACTAACACCGATTTTCATTTAAAATTAACTCCTGTTTATTTATATTATTTCTTATACTAATTATTTTTAGAAACAGTGATAAATTCGAGAAAAAGTTTCTATTAATCCGGCAAAATCGCCGGATTAATTTAAATATAGGACTTTTTTGAAGAATTTTTTTAATGTTTCTTTGGATAATTAGTATTAATCAAGAGAAGCAATTGCTATCTTGGAAAAATCGTTACGTCCTATAATACCGCCGCCATCACGCATCATAATATTTTTCCATGTAGCATCATCTTCATTGGAAGAGTTGATGGAAATTGAGAAACCAACTGTATCAGCTTTTGTAACGTCAAATGGCATAGCATCTGAGCCGAGTTCAGCCCACGGAATTGCTACTTCATAATAAGTCATTTCTTTGGTATCGTCACGCTTGCAGAAAGCTTCACCTGTAAAGGTTGTATCAACACCCATCCAAACAACAGACAGAGTTTCATTCTCTTCATTAGCTGCAAATCCGTATTGACGAACAACACCTTCCTGAGAAGCTTTCGGATCAATAGCATGATCAAAATGCTCAGACATATAATCGCCAGATGGATCAACAGAGGATACATTAACCTGGATACACTCGTACTGCCACATTGAGCCTGCATTCGTTTGTGTAAGCGGGCAGTGATGGTATGGAGAGTCAACTACAACTCCAAGGTAAAGATTATCATTATCATATGTAGCAAATACCTCTGCGGTTGCATAGTATTGACCTTTAAACTGCGAATAATCCCAGAGCTTATTGTTTTCGTTTACAACCCATTTTGATGTGCCGTATTCCGTTTTTGATATATTACCATCAATTTTTGGAGCTTTTGTAGCTTTTTTAAGGGATACACTTAAGTCACCGATTTGAATACCATGTACAAAGAATTTGTCTGCATCTTTTATATTGCTCAAATGGCCAAGCTCTGTTGCTTGATCCTTAGAAATTGCAACTACAAATCCGTCTGTGGGAATTCTTGTAGAAGCTTTTGCTGAATCTTCTCCTACCTGCTTAAGGCTGGTTTTTTTATAACCGAAAACAGTTTTGTCATAAGTGCATACTAAAACTGCATAATCAGCATAGGTCTCTGAACCAGCTGATATTGTGGAGCCATAATCGTTTGTGAATAAAACAACATCACCTGCAACTGGCGCTTCGTTAACTTTTGTAAAACGAATCGATGTTGAGTCGGTTCCTCTCGCAGCAACACCAATTGCTTCACCCCAAGAAACAAACTTGTTTGTGAAAGTTACTTCACTTGGTGTTTCGTCTGAAACATCATCCGACGTAACCTCAGAGGTATTGTCTTCTGATGCTTCTTCGGATGTTGCTTCCGATGCTTCTGCTTCACTGCTTTCGTCATCATTTCCTGCTACACTGCTAGTACTTGATGTAGCAGATTCTTCTTTTGAGGTTTCATCCTCACCACATGCTGCAAAGGTGAAAATTAAGCCCATTGCTAATAATAAAACTAGAAGTCTCTTCATACTTACTATTCTCCTTTTGTATTTTTTGATTTTTTTATAATAAATGCTCCAATGACTATAACTATAAGTACACAAGCACCAATTATAATCCAAATTATGATGCCGCTGTCTTCCTGAACAATAGGTTCACTTTCAGAAGGTTCTGATTCAACATTCACACTTCCTTCAAAACCGATAAAAACAATTGAATCTGTAATCTTATCGTATAAAACTTCAATATTTACTTCTGCGTTTTTAAGATATGTCTGAGCATCACCTTTTGCAGCTATTATATAGCCACCGTCCGGTACAGTATTGTTATTTCCGCCGACACTTATTATTTTCCCGTCAGCACCAACAACAACTTCAAATGCCGTACTGTCTGTTTCGGTTTGTTTTCCTGCTTTATTATATATATTCGCAGTATTGTCTTTTAAAGTACCATTAGTTGATCTTATATTGAGTAATTCTTCGGATACATAAATTTTAATTGTAGCTTCTTCAGAAATGTTATAACCGTCATTAAACTTAATTGAGAAGCTATCCTGTCCTACGAAACCTTCGTTTGGAACAACAGAATAAAATTGACCGCTAAAGGTGACTTTTGTATTTTTAGGTTCAGTAATTACTTCAACTTTTAAAAGATTCTTTGAAGTATCTTCGTCAACAACTTTTACAGTTCCGTTAGCACTGGAATCCTTTTCGACGATGATGAATTGATTTTCCTCAACAGCAGGAGTATATGTTCTAAAAGACTTTTTTATATAATCATATATTAGATCATATGCTTTTCTGGCGGAAGAATTATTTGAATAAGCACAATTGTATAATATACCCGGACCACCGCCCTGATAATACATAACAAGACCGTTTTCCATCAAACCCTCTGTATAAGCAGAATGTATAATTTTATAGAGCCTGTTATACGCTTCTGCGTTACCGTCTCTTAAGTACCCACTTAATTCTATTTCCATTCCGATCCCGTATTTTTTTGCTTGCATCAGTGAATCGTCTACGGTGCCGGGTTTTTTCGGTCCGGTTTCACTGCCTTCCTCGTATTCGATAAATGAATAGGCATTCTGTACTACTGCTGCGTCGAAACCAAGTTCCTTCCATGTTTCATAACCCGGTGCGCAATAATAAGGAATCCAGATAGATGAATATTCTTTTTCATGAACATAAGCGTTATATGCTTTTATTAAATCATCCTCATATTCGGAAACACTATAAGGAACAACCTCATGCTGCCAGTACATACCGTTAAGCTGTATATTCTCGAATCCTGCTTTATTAAATGAAGAAATTACATAATCAATAAACCATTCAACAATTTTTACTCTGTTTTCGAATGTTGATGCATCTATTAATTTTCCATCAATTTTACCAAATACTATTGTAGACTTTTCTATATATGGAACAGAGATATAAACCGGATATTTATAATCATCATCTAAATTCAACTGTGTTTTATACTCTCCGACAATATCATTCAAAGCTGCAATGTTATAATTTGTATCACCGAGTCCTATAACGCTTTCAAGATACATTTCCCAGCCTGTTTTCTTAGTAAATGCGTACTCCTCTTCACCTGTGCTTTGTGTAGTCGTAGGTGTTAGCGGAAGGAATAACATACCATCAAACATTGTATCAATAACTTTCTTGCTTTTATCAACATAAGCAAAGTAAGGCAATATTTCATCAAATGTATTCATTCCAACATCAGATACATTACCTTTATAATACTTATTACTGTACATTAGAACTATATTTCTAAGGCCATCAACATCGTTGGGATAAGCATCAATATTTTTTGGTGTTTCATCAATAGCAGCAGAAACACCAAGGCTTGCATCGGTTGATCCGAAAACCTCTATTTCGTCACACCATGTGTTTACGTCACTGGAGAATATAAAGCGTACATAACGTGCTTTGAAATAGCTGTCAAAAGTTATATTACTATTTACTTTTATGGTTGCGGTATTTGTTATAGTTTTCTCGTCAATAACAGAACCGACTGTACCGAAATTTTCACCGTCTTCGGATACAGCAGTATATAAATACCTTGTACTAAAAATTCCGGCTGCACTTAAGTTCAGTTGGCCCAGATTAACACTCTTAACTGAGTAAACTTCACCTAAATCAAGTGTAAGAGTTATTTTTGTACCTCTGTAAAATTTCAGCCAATTTGAATCACTGGTATCGGCTTGGGCTTTTTTTCCGTCAGTTAACTTCATGCTTTCGTCTTTATTAACTTTTAAAGGAAATGCGTTTTCGATTGGGCTGTCAAACTCAAATGTATATGTTTTATTAAGTGCCAGGTTAGTATCACTTGCTGAAGCATTAATTGCTAATAACGGTGACGCAATTAAAATAAACAACAAGATAAAGCAGATATTCTTTTTTAATTTCATTTAATTCTCCCACTTATTACGTAAGATTATTCTTATATTCATCAATAGTGTTTAGCATATCAGTTTCCACTGCATCCTTGATTGATTCCCACTTTGAAGTTAATGTGTTTGTAGAATCGTCTCCAATGACCGAACTGTATAACCCTACCAGGGACGGATTAACAGAGGATCCCCAGTTGTATATTGCACCAATATCATAAAAGCGATTATTGTAGATTAAATCCAGCATTTTTGCATCTTCGTCGTCTTCAATTGCTTGTAGCTTAAGAGTTGTTTCGAAATAAGCTTCTGTTACATCATCGCTGAAATATCCCAGTGCTTCGAGCAAAAATGCTGTCGCTTCTTTATTATCTATGTTTGTAGTCGGAATACCGATTACAGATGATTGATATCTGTTAACCGAACAATAATACTTATCCTGTTCCTCATTAAATTTCGGAATCGGAAGAACCCCGAATTGGAAATCCAATATAGCGGGAGAATTTTTCAGTCTTGTTATCGATGAACTGGTTGTGTTGTAAAACAAACCTCTGCCTGCCTCAAACATTGCCTGAAGCTCTGTAAAGCCATATTTGCTTGTTGCGCTTCCCTGACCAATTATTAATTCGGCACGTTGAGTAACTGTCTTATCAGACATTATCTCATATACTTTGTCAAATACATTGACTGCATTTTCAGTGCCGGGATTTAATTTGACACTTCCGTCGTCCATCTTTTCAGCGAGTGCAACACCTGCACCGTTTACCATTATTGTAGAACCGTAAGAGTGAGATAGGTTACCGTATGTAGCATAAAAGCCCCATTGTCCGTTTTGGTCAGTGTGCGAAACTAACTTGCTCATTTCAAGAAAAACATCATAGGTAAATTTACCGTCACGAACCAGGTCATAAATATTACCGTATTTGTTTTGTAATTCGGAGTTTTCGTTATAAATTTTCTTGTTGAATAAAGTGAGATAAATATTGTCGTCATCAGTAATAAGTGCGTCACCCGCAACAAAGTAATGCTTGTCATTAAGAGTAAGGCTGTTTATCGAACTTTGATCCCACCACGGATTATCAAGATCAATAATATTATCAAGTGACCAATAGTAATTATCGGTAACGCTGGTAACCATCTTGTCAACAGAATCAACAACTATATCATAATCACATGCACCTGCGGTAATCAATTCTTTCACTTCCTCCGAAGGGTAGGCAGCTGACGTAACCTCAATATTAAGGCCGTAATGCTCCTCAATATAATCATTTCTGATCTTAACCGCTTCACTCACACTGCTGGTGGTTGCTTCTTCATTAGGTACAAACTGTAATTCTCCATATACATGTCTTGCGGTGTTAACGCAGAATATTCTTATTGTTTGTCCATCAAAATTATCGTCGTATGGAAAGCCTGCATCTCCACTGTTTATTAAATTCGATGAATCACTTACTGTATTTTTATTACTCGGATTGCCATCGCAGGAGACAAGAAAAGACACCAAAAACAATAAAACAGCCAGAAGGAATATTATTGACTTTTTAAATAGCATATTAATCCACTTTCTATCTTTTATTATATAAACTATACCATAATTTCTAATTAAATGCAAGGTTTTCTATGATTTGTTTGTAATATTTTCAACTATTGCAAATTTAATACAGCAACATAAAAGAGGTGCAGCTGTTTCAAGTTCAACAATTGTTGGGAAAGTCGGTGCTATGCGAATAATAGAATCCTCAGGGTCTTTTCCGTAAGGGTGAGTTGCTCCGGCAGGAGTAACTACAAGCCCTGCTTCTTTAGCAAGCTGAACCACTCTTTTAGCGGTGTTTTTCGGAAGAAATAAGCTGAAGAAATATCCGCCATTGGGTTTTGTCCAGCTGATATCGCTGTATTCTGCTAGCTCCTGCTCAAATATTTTATATATTATCTCAAATTTCGGGCGGATAAGCTCCATATGCATAGCCATCTGTTCTTCAATATCAGTGTAGGTCTTAAAAATCTTAGCATGTCTTAACTGATTAATTTTATCATGACCGATTGTCTGATACTTCATAGAATTTATAACTCTATCCAGATTTTTACGAGAGGCAGCCATACAGGCAACACCTGCACCCGGATAGGTTATTTTTGAAGTGGAAGCGAATTCATAAAACAAGTCTTCGTTGCCGTATTTTTTAGCTTCCGATAATATTTCTTTTAGTTTATCTGGTGTTTCTTTCAAATCATGCACAACATAAGCATTATCCCAAAATACTCTGAAATCCTTTGCTTTTGGCTTTAACTTTGCAAAACGTGTTACAACCTCATCGGAAAAAGTATATCCGGTAGGATTAGAATATTTTGGAACACACCAGCAGCCTTTTATAGTTTCATCTTCACTTACCAGCTTTTCAACCATATCCATGTCCGGTCCGTCAGGATTCATCGGAACATTTATCATATTTATTCCAAAGTATTCGGTTATTGCAAAATGTCTGTCATAGCCAGGAACAGGGCAAAGGAAGGATATCTTTTCGTATTTTGACCAGGGTTTACAACCATCCTCGGTACCGTGTGTCACTGCACGTGAAACAGCGTCGAACATAAGATTAAGGCTGGAGTTTCCGCCTATCAAAACTTCATTTTCCTCTACTCCGAGTATAACGGCAAAAAGACGTTTCATCTCACTTATACCGTCAAGCACACCGTAATTACGGCAATCGGTACCGTTTTCTGAAAAGCATTCGCTGTTTTTTGTAACAACATTCAATAATTTTTCAACCGTGTTAAGCTGGTCAGCGGCAGGTTTTCCTCTCGACATATCGAGCTTTAATCCCCTTGCCTTAAATTCGTTGTATTCCGCTACAATCTGATTAAAATTCTTCATAAAATCTCCTGTATTTTTAATTTTTTTAATTAAAATTCCGCACTGCCTACAGTTCTCGGGAACGCCTCTACATCACGGATGTTTGTCATTCCGGTAATGTACATAATAAGACGTTCAAAACCAAGTCCATAGCCTGCGTGCTTTACGCTGCCGTATTTACGCAGCTCCAGATACCACCAATAATCTTCTTTGTTAAGTCCAAGCTCATCCAGCCTTTTTTCAAGAACCTCAAGTCTCTCTTCGCGTTGTGAGCCACCGATTAGTTCTCCGATTCCCGGAACAAGCATATCCGTTGCCGCAACTGTTTTTCCGTCTTCGTTCATACGCATATAAAACGCTTTTATCTCTTTAGGATAATCGGTTACAAAAACAGGCTTTCCGAAAAGCTTCTCGGTTATATAACGCTCATGTTCTGTCTGCAGATCACAGCCCCATTCAACAGGATACTCAAACTGCTGACCGCTTTCTTTTAAAAGACGGATAGCCTCTGTATAGGTTACTCTGCCAAAATCGCTGTTTACTAATTCATTTAAACGATTTGCAAGTGTATTATCAATAAATTTATTGAAGAATTCTATCTCTGCAGGGCAGGTTTCCAAAACATAACTTATCGTATATTTAGTCATTTCTTCTGCCAACATCATATCATCCTCAAGATCAGCAAAAGCTATCTCTGGCTCAATCATCCAGAATTCTGCTGCATGTCGTGAGGTATTGGAATTTTCTGCACGGAAGGTAGGTCCAAAGGTGTAAACGTTCGAAAAAGCTGTAGCAAAACATTCCGCCTCAAGCTGTCCGGAAACGGTAAGGTTTGCTGCTGCCGCAAAAAAATCCTTAGAATAATCAACCTGACCATCCTTTGTCTTGGGCGGATTACCTATATCAAGGGTAGTTACCTTGAACATCTCGCCTGCACCCTCGCAGTCGCTGGCAGTTACGATCGGTGTGTTTACATAAACAAAACCCTTTTCTGCAAAAAAGCGGTGTATCGCCTGGGCGGCACATGAACGCACTCTGAAAACAGCATTGAAAGTATTCGCTCTCGGACGAAGATGTGCTATAGAACGCAAAAATTCAAGCGAATGTTTTTTTGGCTGAAGAGGATAATCCGGTGTTGAAGTACCGCATACCTCAATTGCCGTTGCTTTTATTTCAAAAGGCTGTTTAGCCTCTGGTGTCAATACAAAAGTTCCGGTTATAGAAAGCGACGCACCTGTATTTTGCTTTGTGATTAAATTGTAATTATCTATATTTTGTTCCTCAAAAACAATTTGTACATTCTTGAAGTAAGTTCCGTCATTAAGCTCGATAAAACCAAAAATGTTAGAGCTTCTTATTGAACGGACCCAACCGCCCACCTTAATCTCTTTACCATCATAGTTTTTCAAATCAGAATATAATTCCCTGATGCTTGTTAGTTCTCTTTTTATTGACATAATTATCTAGCCCTTCTCAGTTTGTGTGTATTATTATACAAGATAACATTATATCATTAATTTACATTATTTTCAAGAGAATAATTGTATTTTTGCATACATTAATTATTTTTTCAATACGAAATTAGTTTTATTTTCTACACTTATTGATTTTTCTTATATTTTAATGTAAAATCTAATAAATAAAAAACTCACTGATATGTATTAAACTCAGGTTTAGAAAGGAAATTCAATGAATTTTTTCGATGTTTTTAACGATACAAAACAATATCTTGCAGATAAAAAAGCAATTATTTTTGATATGGACGGCACACTCGTCGACTCTATGGAATTTTGGTATTCAAAAGAACTGTGGGCTATTTCTTCGTCTGAAGAACGCAATAAAATAATTAAGCAGAAATATACCGAAAGTATAATTCCAAAACCGTATGCACTGGAATTATGCATGCAGCTTAAGGAAGCAAAAATACCTTTTTGCATTGCGACCAATACACCTTTTAAAATCGCAGAACCAATGCTTAAAAAGTTCGGTTTTGACAGTATGTATGAATTTTACATAGACTGCGAGGAAATAGGTGTTCCCAAATCCAGTCCGGATATTTATTATATAGCTACCGAGCGTTTAGGATGCAAAGCCCAGGATGTTGTTGTTTTTGAGGACATGCCCCAGAGCGCAAAAACCGCAAAATTGGCCGGGTTTTGTGTTGTTGGTGTTTATGATATTACCAGCAAAGACTATATGCCAGAAATGCGTAAAATGTGCGACGACTATATATATAATTATTCTGGTATAATGAAAAAGAAATAATAATACTAATTCTCTTAAGAAACAGTAAGAAAAATTCTTCAAAAATGTCCTATATATAATTAATGCAGCAAAATTGCCGCTTAATAGAGACTTTTCCTCGAATTTATCATTGTTTCTAATTTTAATTAGTATAAAAAGAGCATATACAAAAACCATTTTGGATTTGTATATGCTCTTCTTTATGTGTTTTTTATTAATCTTATTTTTCCTGAAATTGGTCAATCGTGGTTACTATAGTATGTTCGATCGGAACCCACTCGACCTTTTTGAAAATAGCAGTTATTGAAATCGGTATGTATGTAAGTATAAAAAACGGGAAGGTAAACATATAAATAAGCTTTTTAAAGGTTGAGGTATTTATCTCTCTCCATTCGGTAATTGTTGTTATAAAGCCCACAAAGAACAGCAAAAGATAACCTAGAGCGATAAATTGTCCCAATGAGGTGATACCATCAACAAACATTGTCGACTCATCTTTATTAATAGCACCGTAAATAATTTTTGTAAAATTCAATAAAATGCTTAATACAGTCAGGAATATAGCAGGAAAAATTGTCATCAGCATATCAAAAGAGGAGAAGGAAAAATGACGACTGAAAATATTTTTCACCAGTGATGTACCGTATTTTCCAAGCACTTGATAAAATCCCTTTGACCAACGCAAACGTTGTTTCCATGATTGTGCAAAAGTAATTGGCTGCTCGTCAAAAACACAAGCATCGGCACAATAACCAATCTTACCGCCTTTTACAACCGTATCTATTGAAAATTCAATATCTTCTGTAAGAAGATGGAACGGCCAGCCTTCGTTATCCAAAACAGTCTGTTTGTTAAGGCAAAAGCCTGTCCCCGAAATGGCACAGCTTGTATTAAGACGCATACGAGCATTATTCAAATATTTTGACTCGCGTAAAAACCAGAGTGAATAGCCTGCCGATACCCAGTTGGTTCCGTAATTTTTCGAGTTGCGGTAACTGGTTATAGCTTTATAACCGAGGTTAAAGGTCTTGTTCATCTCAACAATATAATTTTTTTCAACAAGGTTGTCGGCATCGAAAATAATATAGCCGTCACAATCATCATTTTTTTCAATAAGGTCCTTAAAAAGATAATCAAGAGCATAACCTTTGCCTACAAGCTTATCATTAAAACGTTCGTAAACTATTGCACCCTTTTCCGCACATACCTGTGCGGTATTGTCGGTACAGTTGTCTGCGATAATAAAAATTTTTAAAAGTTCCTTTGGATATGTCTGATTATGTAATGAATCAATTAAATGACCGATAACATTTTGTTCGTTTCTTGCGGCAATAATAATGCCAAACTTATTCATTTTAAAGTTCTCGACAGTACGTAGTTTTTCGTTAGAAAACAACATGTAAAAAGTATAGAAAAATTGATATAAATAGCATATCGCAAAAATAAACGCTATACTTTTTTCTATCGGTTGAATTATTTCCATTTAAAAGATCCGTTTCCCCGACAATATTAACCACTGATAATCATATATAATACGATGCCCTTTTGCCGTCGGTGCAATGGCTATAACAAAAATCTGATGTTAAAAGTAACAAAAAATTGCATTTATGTTTGGTTAAGTGTACCACATGACCTATAAAAAGTCAATATACAGTTTGTTTTAGATTATTTTAAGAATATATTAAGCTATTGTTTAAAAACGCTCGAAAAGATTTACGTCGGTAGGTTTAAATATGTTTTTTATTTTTTCCTTATCTGTGTGTATAACTGTTTCAGGCAGATATTCTATACTTTTTTGCTCTGTTTCTCCGAAAAGAAGACGAGAAAGTGAGCATATTGATATTGAGATATCAGGTTTTCCTGTCTTTTTATGAGAGACTTTTACCACACCGTTTCCAAATTTAACATGATAAAAACCGTTGTTTTCTTTTATAAAATCTTCTGTTACCTCGATCACAACACTACCCTCTTCACCTGGAAACGGATAAAGTGAAAGGCACTTTTTAATATCAACTGCCCTTCCCATTGCTCCGTCATACATACCGAAAGATGTGCTTCTGTCACAGTCAATTAAGAGGTCAAGCGGATTGTTTTTGTCAAGAGTTGAAAAGAAAATATCATCAAGCTGCCCCTCAAACATACGCAAAAATCCGATAATTCCGATTAATGCTTCTTTGTCTAACCATACAAGCTCAGAGACATTTAGAGTTCTACCCTCGACTATTCCTGTAGCATATGCTCTGGGTTTACCTCCGTCATACCATATATATGTATATTTTCCAGATTTAAAAGGTGTTTCGTTGAAATATTTTCCGCCCTCTCTGTAAAAGAAAGCGTTAAACTTTTTTCCGAAGTTATTATATAGCTCAAGCAACTCTGGCAGCTGGTCTTTGCTTTGATACAAAACACCCTTGTCGTTTCTGGGAATTACCGCTAACGCAGAAAAAGGAACTTTTATTGTTTTATGCTGCAAAATCCTCTCGAAACCGAATTTACGATAATATCTGAAAGAAAACGGATATAATAAGCTTGTATCCCACTTTTGCATTTTATCGCTGTCGAATATATACTTGAATATTTCTCTAATACAGCCTAAGCGTCTGTATTCTGGAAGAGTAGACACACCCGCAATTCCTGAAGCTGTCATAATATTTCCGTAGTACATGCTCTTATATGTAATAACCGCAACCTGAGCCATAAGTGTTTCATCGTCATCGCAAAACGCACCGATAAAAACCTCATCAATTAAATTCATTTCTTCAGTTTTTGATTTTTCAATATCAGCTTTCATCCCGAATGAAACAGAAAACAGCATATCTCTTTTATATTTTTCGTTATTTCTAAGTTCTCTTATTATCATACTATTGACGCTCTTCTTTCTTTATTATTTTAAAGCTGTTTTTATAAAAATCTATTATGCCTTCTTTTTTTAATTTGGAAAGTTCTCGGGAAAGTGCACTTCGGTCTGTATTCAAATAAGCCGCAAGTCGTTCTCGATTCATTGTTATATTAAAATTAATACCTTTTTGGTTCTTGACCTCGTTGTTTAAAAATGTAAGTATTTTTTCCCTAAGAGTTGACGAAATCAAGCAGTTTACCCTGTCCTGCAGATCGAAAAACTTTTGAGCCAGTTCGGCCGTCAGATTCTTCAGCATTCTTACCCGCAATTCAGCACAATTTCCGTTGGCTTCGACTAAATCGTCAAAACGAAATTTTAGTATTTCTGTTTTCTCGGTCACTTTTACTGTAACAGGACTTTCCTTTTCTGCTGAAACCGCAAGTATATCACCAAAAATACATCCATGTGTAAGTTTGGTATAGATAACTACCTTACCTAACAAATCATATTTTACAGCAATTGCTTGACCGGATAGTATTATAAACACACAATGATTACGGTCACCCTCATGCATTATAATGCTTTCCGCATCATTGATTTTTATTTCAGCTTTAATCAACCGCAAAAGTTCTTGCAGTTCATCCTTTGAAAATCCATTAAATAAAGAAATGTCAGAAATTTTTTCAATTTGTTGCATGTGCAACATCACTCCCGAAAATAATATACTATAATATTATTGAAAAATCAAGTAGGAGGAAAACATTTTATGGATACAAAAAAAACTTTACTTTGGATAACAAGAACAGCGATACTCATTGCGTTACTTGTTGCCTTTCAATGGGTTTTAAATTCGCTCACGGGAAATCAATTTGTTGTAGGTTCAGCAGTTAATTTGGTACTTATAATCGCTGCCACAGTCAGTGGTTTATATTCGGGTTTAACGGTTGCATTAATATCACCTTTTATGGCTTTTTTATTCGGTATCGGCACACCCTTATTCCAGATTGTACCTTTTATAGCACTCGGTAACATTGTAATTGTTCTTATCTGGTTTATTATAGCAAACAAATTGTTTCCTGAAACCAACAAATATGTTAGGTTTTCTATTGCTCTAGTATTAGGTGCTTTGCTCAAGTTTTTGACACTTTATTTAACAATCGTAAAGTTTGCTATTCCGACGCTTCTTAATCTTCCTGAAGCAAAAGTAACAGCAATATCCTTGGCTTTTAGTTGGCCGCAGCTAGTTACAGCTATGATTGGCGGAGTATTGGCTATACTTATTATTCCAATTATAAAAAAAGCGGTTAAATAGATAAAATCCTTATAATTCACAAAAACGACAGCGATTAGCTGCCGTTTTTTGCTGTTTATTCCACTTGCAAACATATTGATTTTAGTGTATAGTAAAATAATACGAATTACAACAAATTAAGGATGGATAGTTTGAAAATAAATTTTCAAACACGGTTTTGTGCCTTTACTACAAAGAGGTGCAGTAATCCGGCTATCGCCGGAACGGCACAATTCCCACTGTCGGCATAAATGCCGAGGAAAGGAATGTATAAAATCATGAAAGCTGTTATAACCGTAACGGGCAAGGATAATGTAGGCATCATAGCTAAAGTTTCTACCTTTTGTTCTCAGTACGAAGCAAATATACTGGATATTTCTCAGACTGTTTTACAGGATTACTTTGCCATGATGATGCTTGTTGATGTAAGCACACTCAGTCTTGAGTTTGGTGCTTTTACCGACAAGCTTGATACACTTGGAAGTGCAAACAATCTAAAGATTCACACCATGCACGAGGATATATTCAATTCCATGCATAGGATATAAAAGGATTATATTAGCGTGAGAAATGTAATAAATAGGGGTACGTTGGCGCGTTCCTCCACGAATTTTACATTACTATTAGTGCCCGGCAGGGCGTGGAGGTTAATATGTTAAATACTAATGATATACTTGAAACAATTGAGATGATTCAAACCGATCATCTTGATATACGAACCATAACTATGGGCATTTCACTGCTTGACTGTGCTTCTGCAAGCGGAAAGACTTTTAGTGACCGCATTTACGACAAGATCACAAGAAAAGCAGAAAATCTTGTCAAAGTCGGTGAAGAGATTGAAAAGCAATACGGTATTCCTATAATAAACAAGCGTATCTCGGTTACACCGATATCGCTTGTTGGCGGTAACCTTAAATATGACGATTTTGTTCTGTCGGCAAAAACGCTTGACAGAGCTGCTGCCGATACTGGTGTAAACTTTATCGGCGGTTTTTCCGCACTTGTACAAAAAGGCTCTACTCCTGCCGAAGACGCACTTATCGAATCTATTCCGGAAGCACTTGCCGAAACAAAAATGGTCTGTTCCTCTGTTAATGTGGCTACCACAAAAGCAGGCATTAACATGGATGCTGTGAAAAAAATGGGACATATAATAAAAAAAGCAGCTTTACTTACCGCCGATAACGATTCCTTCGGCTGTGCGAAGCTGGTTGTTTTTGCAAACGCACCTGATGATAATCCTTTTATGGCCGGTGCTTTTCATGGTGTTGGAGAGGGCGAATGTGTTATAAACGTGGGTGTTTCCGGTCCCGGTGTGGTTAGAAGTGCAATAGCTAAATACAAGGATGCCGATCTTGCAGAAATTTCCGAAATAATTAAAAAAACTGCTTTTAAGATAACCCGTGTCGGACAGCTTGTCGCCAGAGAAGCAAGTAAACGGCTTGGAGTTCCTTTTGGCATTGTCGACTTGTCACTTGCACCTACCCCTGCAATCGGTGATTCGGTTGCCCGAATTCTTGAAGAGATGGGACTTGAATGCTGCGGTGCTTACGGAACAACCGCCGCACTTGCTCTACTTAACGATGCGGTTAAAAAAGGCGGTGTAATGGCATCCTCTCATGTTGGTGGTTTGTCGGGTGCATTTATACCTGTTTCCGAAGACGAAGGTATGATAAACGCTGTCAACAAAGGCTGCCTTACTCTTGAAAAGCTGGAGGCGATGACCGCGGTATGCTCTGTCGGTCTGGATATGATAGCCGTTCCCGGTGATACCGAGGCTGACGTAATTTCCGCTATGATTGCCGATGAAATCGCAATCGGAGTTGTTAATTTCAAGACAACCGCGGTAAGAGTTATCCCTGCTGTCGGCAAAAAGGTGGGCGATATGATTTGCTACGGCGGACTTTGGGGTGAAGCTCCGATTATGAAAATAAATAATTATTCTCCGTCTAAATTCATTAACAGAGGCGGACGTATTCCTGCTCCTATTCAATCATTGAAAAATTAAAGAATTCAAGCCCTAAAAATGTTTTCGGCAGCAAGGGGTTTTCTTTTCCCTGTTGCCGATTTTTGTATAAGGTGAATTATATGTTTTTAAAAAATATGCTTTCGGACAAGCTGTTCTGGAAATCTACACTTCTTATGGCTCTTCCGATAGCATTTCAAAACTTAATATCCAGCTCTTTTTCTTTTGTAGATTTACTTATGATAGGCAGTCTGGGCGATGATACAATCGCCGCTATAGGTTTAGCCGGTCAGATATCCTTTTTACAGAACATTTTTCTGTTCGGTATCTGCTCAGGTGGAATGGTATTCATTTCACAATACTGGGGTGCAGGAAATATCTCAGGTATTAAGCGTACCTATGGAATTATAATGACAAACTGCATTACGGTAGGTTTATTGTTTTTTACGCTATCTTTTTTCGCTCCAAGAATGTGTATGAGCTTTTATACCGATGATAAAGCTGTTATTGAAATAGGTGCAAAATATCTGAAATATGTTTCTTTCTCCTATCTGGGAAGCTCGTTTATCATGGGATTTTCTTATGTTCTAAGAGCAACCGAAAGAGTTTGGATTCCCCTGTTTACCAACATTTTTGCTGTAATTACAAATGTCTTCTTAAACTATGTGTTTATTTTCGGTAAGCTTGGCTTTCCGCAAATGGGTGTAAAGGGTGCTGCAATAGCAACAGTCGCAGCAGCTTTTTTAAATCCAATATTGATACTCTTGTTTTCATATTTTAAAAAATCGATTTTAATTTCACCCATTAAAGAAATTTTCTCGTTTAACTGGATTAGCTTAAAAGGTTATTATTTAATAGCCTTACCTGTATTTTTAAACGAAATGTTTTGGGCATTAGGAATGACAATGTACAATGCGATTTACGGACGTATGGAAAATTACGCTGCGCTGACTATTTCCAAAACAGTCGAAAGTCTTGTCTTTGTATTATTTATAGGTCTTTGTAACGCGTGTGCAGTATTGATAGGTAAATATATAGGTCTGAATAAAATATATGAAGCTAAGGAATATGCAAAGCGTTTTATAATTCTCGTGCCATTTTTAGGCTTGGTTGCAGGTGGTTTGGTCATTTTATTAAGAGGTAATATTCTAAGCTTTTTCTCTACAAGCGAAGCAGTACATAATTTAGCTTATTCACTTTTATTGGTTTTCGGTTTACAGGTTGGTTTAAGAAACATACCCTATATCTGCATAGTCGGAATATTCCGTGCAGGCGGTGATACAAAAACAGGAATGTATTACGACCTTATCTGCCTTTGGTTGATCGGATTACCGATAACTTTTCTTTGCGGTGTTATATTCAAACTTGATTTTATTTTGGTTTATATACTAATGCTGTTCAGCGAGGATATTGTAAAAGCCTTTTTGTGTATTAGGTTTTTTGTAAAAATGAAATGGATAAAGCCTGTTGAGCGAAGAAATGAATAAAAAAAGATCGGGAGCTTTGTAAATAAACAGCTCCCGATTATATATTATAATTTATTACGTCGTATAAATATTATAAGTACCTAAGAAATGACGTTTGATTTTAAGATAATCCAAGGATGTCGGTTTATTCGCTCCACCGATACAAGCAGCTTTAAGCTGTGTTTCAGTAAGTGCAAGAGTGCCTAGGAATGCTCTCTTTATCATCAGGTAATCTTTGGAAGAAATTGTGCCGCTACCATCAACGTCACCTAAAATAACTATAGTATAGGTAATAGAACCAACGTCAACGACAGCACCGGTTCCAACAGTGTCATCATCCTCCAGTATTTTTCCTGTCGAGGATTTTACTGAAATATCACCGTCAAATTCACTTGTAAGAGATAATAAAGTTACTTTATCCGAAAGTCCTAGTAACAAACCACTGTTAATTATTAGTTCACTGCCTGTAACAAGTTCTGCGTCACCACTAGGTAAAACAAGCTTGGGTATAACTTCGCTTTCTAGTACCTCCCCGCATACAGTACATTTTTTTACCTTAAGACCATCCTCGGTATAAGTCGGTTCAAGTGTAACTTCCCATTCTCCGGGCGTATGTCCGTTTTCGCAAGGGTCAACAATCGGCTGCTCATATTTAGTGCTATTTAAAACAGGATATACAAATTCCATTGATGAACCTGATGAGAAAGTACCATCTTCAATATGTGACTGTGAAAAGGTCTTTGTACCAAAGTAAGTTGCAACAGTATCGGCACCTGCAAGGAAATAGTCATATCGAATAATGCTTTGATCATCCCATGTTACATCTATACCATACCACTTGCCGTTTTCCATCTGTACATAGTTCCACATATGTGCTTCAGTTTTGGAACTTGTAACTCCATCACCAATTATTAATGTACAGGGAACATTAAATCTGTCACATAAAAGTTTGAATGCTTCGGCATATCCTTCGCAGACTGCTCTTCCTGTCACTAACGCACCATATGGCTCATGTGCATATACAGCGTTTAAATCATAAACTACAGTGCTGCACAGATAATCATGTATATCTTTTAAAATATCATACCTTGATGTCGAATTGGTTTCAAAAGAAGCAACTTCATTAGTAACAGAATTTACAAAAGTTGAAGTATTTGGTGTGTATTTATCAGCTACCGCTGCGTAAAATAAAATTTGTGTGACTTCCCAGTGCCATTTACCTGAATAAAAGCTTCCCGAATAGTTTACTGAATATGTTGTTGAACCTGCTCCACCGCTTAAATTAAGCCAGAAAATAATCGGGTAGTCTTTTAAAAAAGCGTTAAGTGCCGGTTGTATTATATTCGTAACCTTGTTCATCATTTCATAAGTTTCGGTACTGGTTGGACTATTTGTTTGACTTGTAAAAGTTATCGGAGTAATTAAATCGATTGTGACCGTAGTATCACTCTTTGGCAGTCCTATCAGAACATTATAAGCATTTTTCTGCTCTGCATTTAATTGGTTATAATATGATTCATTATAAACATCAGCAGTGCTTCCGTAATATGTATCAAATCCATCAATCGGAACAGCAATACTACCTTCTGCCGTAATAGGACTTAGTGCTGATATTCCAACTGACATCGCCGAAAAGATCAGACAAAATAAAAGTAAAAATAACAAAATTCTCTTTTTCATTCCAACTACACCTCCAAAAAATATATCGACATATACCTATAAAAATCAAATAAAAATCTTTAACTAAATAATAGCACAATAGTATATTATATTCAATATAAAAATATAAGTACCCAAATTATTCCTGGGTACTTTTTAATATTTATATTCTAGCAGCAATCTCTGTTAAAAACTCAATCGTGTTAACCGACTTTTTATACGGTAGGTCAGACAATATAAACATATCGTTTGTCATAACGCCTTCTTCAATGGTACTTATACATACTTTTTCAAGCCTGTTGGCAAAATCTACCAAGTCGTTCAATCCGTCAAGCTCACCTCTCTTGCGGAGAGCTCCTGTCCATGCAAAAATTGTCGCTACCGAGTTTGTTGAGGTCTGTTCACCCTTCAGGTGTTTATAATAATGACGGGTAACAGTTCCGTGTGCTGCCTCATACTCGTAAATTCCCTCGGGTGAAACCAATACGCTGGTCATAAGTCCGAGCGAACCGAATGCGGTTGCAACCATATCGGACATAACATCGCCGTCGTAATTCTTGCAAGCCCAGATAAATCCGCCTTCAGAACGCATTACTCTGGCTACTACATCGTCAATAAGGGTATAGAAATATTCAATACCGGTTTTTTTAAAGTTCTCTTTATATTCGGCTTCATATATATCTGCAAAAATATCTTTAAAGCGGTGATCGTACACCTTGGAAATGGTATCCTTTGTAGCAAACCATATATCCTGCTTAAGGTCAAGTGCAAAGTTAAAACAAGAACGGGCAAAGCTCTCTATACTCTTGTCAATATTATGTGTTCCTTGTACAATACCTGCTGTTTTAAAATCGTGAATAAGCGTTTTAGTCTGGTTTCCATCCTTGTCGGTAACAAGAATCTCGGCTTTTGCACCGTCCGGCACTCTGACCTCAACGCCCTTGTAAACATCACCATATGCGTGTCTTGCAATCGATATCGGTGCTTTCCAGGCAGGTACATAAGGTGTAATACCTTTTACAACAATAGGTGTGCGGAAAACTGTTCCGTCAAGGATTGCACGGATTGTTCCATTTGGGCTTTTCCACATCTGCTTAAGATTATATTCCTTAACTCTGTCTGTATTTGGTGTGATGGTTGCGCATTTTACAGCAACACCAAGCCTTTTTGTTGCGTTTGCGGAATCTATTGTAATCTGATCGTCTGTTTTATTACGCTTTATAAGACCGAGGTCGTAATATTCCGACTTTAAGTCCACATACGGCAGAATAAGAATGTTCTTTATCTCCTGCCATATTACTCTTGTCATCTCATCGCCGTCCATCTCGACAAGCGGTGTGGTCATATTTATTTTAGTCATTATTAAAACCCTTTCTTTCCTCGGCGGTTTACCGCCGAAAGCGGGAATTGTGCCGTTCCGGCGATAACCGGATTAATGCACCTCTTGCATTAAAGGCACAAAACCGTGTTTGAAAGATTTATCTTTCAAATTTCGACTCCTTCTTGGTATAATTCAACAAACCTCCAGCGACAAGAATTTCACGCTGTCTTTTTGAAAGGTTGATGTTAAGTGTAAACTTCTTTCCTATTGTTTTATCGGTAAGAACTGTTATATCACTGTTTAATATATCATTCTTAATATCTGAAAGACTAAGGTTGTCACCCTGCGAAATACTGTCATAATCGCTCTCATCCGTAAAAGTGAGTGGAATAATTCCAGCATTTATAAGATTCGCTGCATGAATTCTAGCAAAGCTCTTTGCAACAACCGCCTTGACACCGAGATAAAGCGGAACAAGTGCAGCGTGTTCTCTTGAGCTACCCTGACCGTAGTTTGCACCACCGATTACAATACCGCCGTTCTTTTCTTTGGCACGCTCTGCGAATTTCTCATCACATACAGCAAAGCAATATTTTGAAAGGAATGGAATATTTGAACGGTATGGCAGAATCTTTGAGCCGGCAGGCATTATATGGTCAGTTGTAATATTGTCGTCAACCTTTAAAATACACTCTGCGTCAATACTCTCCTCAAGCGGAATACTGTTCGGAAAAGGTTTTATATTCGGACCTCTTACCACTTCCACGTTGTCAGCTTCTTCGGGTGAAGCAGGTGCAGCTATCATATTATCGTTAATAAGGAATTCTTTTGGTAAACATATATCAGGCTCTGTTCCGAATTCTGTCGGGTCGGAAAGAAAACCTGTAATGGCTGAATATGCGGCAAGCTCGGGAGAAACAAGATAAACTCCTGCATCCTTTGTTCCGCTTCTTCCCTCGAAGTTGCGGTTAAAGGTACGCAAGCTGATTCCAGCACTGTTCGGTGACTGTCCCATACCTATACAAGGTCCGCAGGCACATTCAAGTATTCTTGCTCCGCTAGCTATAATATCCGATAGTGCACCGTTTGAGGCAAGCATATTATATACCTGCTTGGAGCCTGGTGCTACCGAAAGACTTACATTCTCTGCAACAGTTTTTCCTTTTAAAATATAAGCAACCTTCATCAAATCAACGTAAGAAGAGTTTGTGCAGGAACCTATACAAACTTGATCTATCTTAATTTTACCAATTTCGGCAGCCGACTTTACGTTATCGGGACTGTGCGGACAAGCAACCATCGGCTTGAGTGTACTTAAATCGATATCGATTATTTCATCATAAACAGCATCTTCGTCCGAGGTGAGTGGTACAAAGTCTTTTTCTCTACCCTGTGCTTTTAGAAATTCTCTTGTTATCTCATCAGATGGAAAAATCGAAGTCGAAGCACCAAGCTCCGCACCCATATTTGTTATGGTTGCTCTTTCGGGAACGGAAAGAGATTTTATCCCCTCTCCACCGTATTCGACAATCTTATTTATACCACCTTTGACGCTCATAATTCTAAGCACCTCAAGGATAACATCCTTTGCCGAAACCCAATCGTTAAGTTTACCTGTAAGGTTGATCTTTGTCATCTTAGGCATATTGATGTAATATGCACCCCCACCCATTGCAACCGCAACGTCCAGTCCGCCTGCACCAAAAGCAAGCATACCGATACCACCGCCTGTGGGAGTATGGCTGTCTGAGCCGATTAAGGTTTTTCCGGGAACACCGAAGCGTTCAAGATGCACCTGATGGCAGATCCCGTTGCCCGGACGAGAAAAATACAATCCGTGCTTTTTTGCTATTGTCTGGATATATCTGTGATCATCAGCATTTTCAAAACCTGATTGCAAGGTGTTGTGGTCTATATACGCAACCGACAACTCGGTCTTTACCCTTGAAATACCCATAGCTTCAAATTCGAGATATGCCATTGTGCCGGTTGCGTCCTGAGTAAGCGTCTGATCTATTTTCATGCCTATTTCACTGCCGGTTGTCATATCACCCGACAGTAAATGGGCTTTTATTATTTTTTGTGCAATTGTGAGACCCAATTGAGATCAATCCTTTCTTTCGCTTATCGGAATATATTTTACTCCTTCAAGGATTGGACGGTATGCAGGACGAATAATCTTCTTGCAGGAAGCAACTTCTTCTATTCGATGAGCACACCACCCTGCCATTCTTGCAACCGCAAAGAGCGGTGTGTACAGCTCCTCTGGGATTCCGAGCATACGGTAAACCAAGCCCGAATACAGGTCGACATTTGCACAAACGGTTGCCTTGTCGCCCTTTGAAGCCCTGAGCACTTCGGGAGAAAGCCTTTCAACCGCATCAAGCAACCTGAAGTCATCCTCAAATCCTTTTTCCTTAACCAGCTTTTTTGCGTTTTCTTTTAGTATTATCGTTCTCGGATCAGAAAGCGTGTAAACAGCATGACCCATTCCATAAATAAGACCGCTGCGATCGCCTTCTTCTTTTCTCATCAGTTTAAAGAGAAATTCTTTTATCTCTTCATCGTCATTGTAATTCTTGACGCTTTTTTTAATGCAGTCGAGCATCTCACAAACTTTAATATTTGCTCCGCCGTGGCGAGGACCTTTTAATGAGCCTATTCCTGCTGCGATTGCCGAATATGTATCGGTTCCCGATGAAGAAAGCACACGACAAGCAAAGGTTGAGTTGTTTCCGCCGCCATGTTCAGCGTGTAAAATCAAGCACTTATCAAGAAGTAATGCTTCTTCTCTGGTGAACTGTCTGTCAAATCGAAGCATTGACAGAATGTTCTCTGCAAATGAAAGATTTAGAAGAGGCTGATGCAAAAATATACTCTGACCGTCATAAACCCTGCGTTTTACCTGATATGCCGCTACCATTATTGAAGGCAATCTTGATATCAGCGAAATTGACTGACGAAGAATATTTTCGACAGAATTATCCTCTGTATTTTCTTCATAGCTGTATAAAGCAAGCACACCTCTTGCAAGTTTGTTCATTATATTTGGAGAAGCTGCCTTCATAATCATGTCCTCGACAAAATCCTTTGGCAGATCTCTGTTAAGTTCAATAGTTTGTATAAAATAATCGAGCTCTTCTTTGGTCGGCAACGAACCGAAAAGTAAAAGCCATGCTGTTTCCTCGAAGCCAAAACGTTCTTCGTTAACGCAGCCATCGATTATGCTTTTGATGTTAATTCCTCTGTAGAAGAGTTCACCTTCACGTGGCACTCTCTCATATTCATCAATTATATAGCCATGAACGTTGCTTATGCGCGTCAAGCCTGCAAGTACACCTGTGCCGTCAGCATTACGTAAACCTCTTTTGACATCAACTCTCTTATAATAATCCTCGTCAAAACTGTTGTTGCTCTTAATTTCCTCAGTCAACTTTTTAAGCTTGTCGACCTTGATATCAATTCTCTCGTTATCCAAAAATATCAGCTCCTTTATTCGCTTTATTTCGCCAAGTATGTAAAATCTTAGCTATAAAATAAAGTATACGGAATTATAACACATAAAAATGCCGTTTGTCAATAGTAAAATGAATTATTTTTATTATAAATTTCATTTTAACGCATTTTAATATGTTTTTAATGCCTTTTTTGTTTCATTTTTGCATTTATGTAATTTAATTTATGCAAATATATTAAAATTAAATTTATTAAAGCGTCTTTTTTATTCTATCTGCCGCAATAAGTGTGTTTTCTCTGCTTCCAAAACCGGTAAGCCTGAAATAACCTTCGCCATTATTTCCAAACCCACTGCCCGGAGTACCTACAATATTGCATTTGCTGATAAAGAAATCAAAAAATTCCCAGCTCTTCATGCCGCCCGGGCATTTGAGCCAGATATAAGGCGAATTTTTTCCGCCGAAGAACTTAATTCCTTTTTCCGCAAAAACCTCGCTGAGAATAACGCAGTTCTGCTTGTAATAATCAATATTTTCCTTAATCTGCTGTCTGCCCTCTGATGTAAATACCGCTTCCGCACCTCTTTGAATTATATAGGGAGTGCCATTGTATTTCGTGGACTGTCTGCGAAGCCAAAGGTCTCCAAGTTTTCTGCCTTCACGGACAAGCTCCTTTGGAACAACTGTATAACCGCAGCGTGTGCCTGTAAAACCTGCTGTCTTCGAGAATGAGCAAAATTCTATTGCACAAGTTTTTGCACCCTCAATTTCAAAAATGGAATGTGGAATCTCTTTGTCGCTTATAAAAGCCTCATACGCAGCATCAAAAAGAATTACCGCACCCTGCTCGTTTGCGTAATCCACCCAAGCCTTTAACCCCGCTTTGTCATAAGCAGCACCTGTGGGATTGTTGGGCGAACATATGTATATTATATCAGCCTTTACACTTTTATCGGGAGCTGGTGTAAAACCATTGCTCTCGTTAGCGTCTGAAAAAATGACCTTTCTGCCTGCCATTATGTTGGTGTCAACATAAACAGGATAAACAGGGTCGGGAACCATAACTATGTTGTCGTCATCAAATATATCAAGTATGTTTCCTAGATCGCTCTTTGCACCGTCGGAAATAAAAATTTCGTCTATTCCTACAATTACGTTATATTCTTTATAATAATCGGATATTGCCTGACGCAAGAATGCGAATCCCTCATATTCACCATAACCCTTAAAGGTTTCCTTAACACCCATTTCTACACTTGCTTTTTCCATTGCATTAACACAAGCAGCAGGTAAAGGCAGAGTAACATCGCCGATACCCATTCTTATGATCGGTGCGGCAGGATTTTTTTCTATAAATTCTTTTGTCTTTTTAGCTATATTAAAAAACAAGTAGCTTTCTTGTAAATTATTAAAATTACTGTTTATTTTCATATATCAATTTCTCCTACAAAAACTTTTTTTGCTTCTCCTGTCATAAAGACGGTTTCGTCGGTGTATTCGATTATTAACTTTCCACCACGAAGAATAACCTCTGTTGCAACATCCTTGTCACAGTGTCCACAAAGAGTTGCCGCAATAACAGTTGCACATGCACCTGTTCCGCATGCCAAGGTCTCACCGCTGCCACGCTCCCATACACGCATTTTTAAATGCGTTCTGTCGATAACCTGTACAAACTCGGTATTTATTCGTTCCGGGAATAACAGGTTGTTCTCAAACAACTCACCCATTAATGGTAAATTCAAGCTGTCAACATCATCTACAAAGACTACACAATGAGGATTTCCCATGCTTACGCAGGTGATTCTGTGCTTTTTTCTACCGATTGCTACCGAACGGTTGATTATGGAATCACCCTCCAACAGAACAGGTATATCCTTGGGATTCAATATCGCTTTACCCATGTCAACCCGGGCTGCTACCGCTTTTCCTTCATTTATAACCATTTTGAGTTTCTTTATGCCGGAAAGTGTTTCGATACTAATCTCATCATTTTTTACTATACCGTTTTCATAAAGATATTTTCCGACACAGCGGATGGCGTTTCCGCACATTTTTCCCTCACTGCCATCAGCATTGAACATACGCATTTTTGCGTCTGCAACCTCAGATGGGCAGATAAGAACAATTCCGTCACCTCCGATAGAAAAGTGACGGTCGGAGAGCTTTATTGCCAGCTCTTCCGGGTTCTCGATAATAATATTCTTATTGAAGCAGTTGAAGTAAATATAATCATTTCCTGCTCCGTGCATTTTTGTAAAAGTCATTTAAATCCTCACATATATTTATATCTTAAAAATTCTTGCTTTATTTTTGATAGCGGAAAAACCGAAGGTTTTTCTATAAAATAAAACTTGTTTTATTTATTTAACTCCTATTGCTGTTTTTCCGCTTGCTTCAAGCAGCAATTCTTTCATTGAATACAAACCCTTTTGCTTTGTTTTTAAAAAAGCTGCCGCACGGAGTCCGCCTTCTGCAAAAAGCTCTCGGCTGGAAGCAGAATGTGAAATGGTTATAACATCATTATTACCGCAGAACATAACCTCATGCTCACCGATAATATTTCCGCCACGGATTGCTTGTATACCTATTTCCTTTTTATCACGCTCGTGACGTTCCTTTGTCCTGTCATAGACATATTCCGAATCGGTGCGAACTTCCTTTATAGCTTCTGCTAACATCAAGGCGGTTCCACTCGGAGCGTCCAGCTTTTTGTTATGATGTTTTTCTATAATCTCTATATCGTAATTTTCACCAAGAACCGAAGCTGCATTTCTGCAAAGGCTTATAAGAAGATTTACACCGAGCGACATATTTCTTGATAAAAATACGGGTACATTCTTTGCTAATTTATTTAAGGAATTTAACTCATCCTCATTATGCCCTGTTGTGGCAACAACAAGCGGAATATGCATTTTTTTTGCATAAGGAATTAACTTTTCTACAGCAGTATGATGTGAAAAATCTAAAATTACATCTGCATGAATTGTAATCTCGTCAATATCAGTTACAATAGGGAATTCCGCATTTGCAGGTATTCTGTCAACTCCTGCGACTATTCTGCAGTCATACATAGCAGCTGCAGCAGCGACAGCTCTCCCCATTCTTCCGGCAGCACCGCATAAAATAATATCGGTCATAATTAACCATCCTTTATTAATTACTTTTATGTTTACTTAATAAGTCCGTGTCTTCGCATATGCCCGAACAACTTTTCGTTATCCTTCTCATCCATTTCGAAGAGTGGAAGTCTCATTTCTATGTCACAAAAGCCCATTTTAGCCATAGCTGTTTTAACAGGAATCGGGTTTACCGACATAAACAAAGAATTAATAAGTTTTAAAAGTTTAAGCTGCATTTCTGCGCTCTTTTTTACTTCTCCATCAATGTAAAGCTTTGTCATTTGTGCTGTTTCTTTCGGCATTATATTCGCAAGCACTGAAATAACACCTATTGCACCGATACTCATCATCGGAATAATATGATCATCATTTCCACTATAAACATCAAGATCATCACCGCATGCTTCCATTAGATCACAAATAAACGAGATATTTCCGCTTGCTTCTTTGGTTGCGGTTATGTATGGATGTTTTGCGAGTTCTTTATAAGCGTCAATCGAAATATTAAGCCCTGTACGCGAAGGTACATTATATAAAATATTAGGTATTCTTGTAGCGTCTGCAATCGCCTCAAAGTGTTTTACAAGTCCTTTTTGCGAAGCTTTGTTGTAATACGGAGTAACTTGAAGCAGAGCATCGACACCTGCATCACAGGCGTGTTTGGATAACTCTATTGCATATGCGGTATCGTTGGAGCCTGTTCCCGCAATTACCGGAACACGATGATCTACCTTTTTAACGGTGTACTCGATAATTTCTCTATGCTCGTCATCGCTCAGCGTTGCCGCCTCTCCTGTTGTACCGCACACGACAATACCGTTGATACCCTGCAAAATTTGATATTCAAGAATGTTGCCATAAGCTTCATAATCAATAACACCGTTTTTGAAGGGGGTGATAATTGCGGTAGCGGCACCTGTAAAAACTCTGGTTTTGTTTGACATGTGATTACTTCCTTCTAGTATATATAAGTTTTAACGGTTAAAAGAAATCTATAGTACCAATATATATTTTAACCTATTATGTATGTTACCATCTATCGATAAAAAAGTCAAATAATTTTATTGTAATTTCTACTTGCATTCAGAATAGTTTAAGGGTATAGTGTTATTTGATAACTATGTTAATTCTAAGTTAAATCCAAGAAAAGGAGCTCCACAATGGCTGTCAAAGAATTCAAGCGATACGAGAGAAAATATCTAATAACTAAGGAGCAGGTAGACATGCTTTTGGAGAGAATCGGTGACAGAATTGTTCCCGACAGCTATTGCAAGGATAATAATAAATATCATATCTATAATATTTATTTCGATACCGAAAATAATGATATTATACGTCATTCGTGTGAAAAACCATATTTTAAGGAAAAGTTAAGGTTCAGAGCTTATAATAATTTCTATGAAACAGGCAACGCTTTTTTAGAGATTAAACGCAAGATCGGTAAAATGGTAATTAAGCGAAGGATCGATATCGGTATAGAAGCATTGAATAACTTCATTTTTAATGGAATTAAACCTAAATGTAAGGATATGCAAAAAGTAAACGAATTTGCTTATTATTTATCATTATACAATCTAAAGCCTGCAGTTTACATAGCTTATGATCGCATTGCTTATAATTTGATAGAAGATCCGCAGGTACGGATAACTTTTGACACAAATATCAGAACACGCCGCGACAGACTATCCTTTAACAGCGGAACAGACGGTGAGGTTTTACTGAACGAGAATTATGCAGTTTTGGAAATTAAATTCCCGTTTTCCACACCATTTTGGCTCTCCAAAGAGCTATCCTCACTCGGTATATTTCCTCACGGTTATTCCAAATACGGCGAGGAATATAAATTGACTTTTAATAAAAGGTTGTTAAGGGAGTCTGTATAATGGATACGATATTCAGTTCAATTTTAAAAGATGACATAACATTCGGTTTTTCACTTATAATGCTCTTATCCTCAATGCTTATGGGTTTTATTGTAAGCATTGTCTATATGAGGACTCATAGAGAAGAAGGCTATATGCCAAGCCTTATTGCAACATTGATAATTCTACCAGCTATTTCCGCCTCAATAATATTACTGGTCGGAAGCAATACAGCACAGGCACTCAGCCTTGCGGGAGCGGCAGCGTTAATAAGGTTCAGAGCAACACTTGGTGACCCAAAAGACCTTGCGTACATATTTTTTACTCTTGCAATCGGTTTAGCTTGCGGTTCGGGATATGTTGGTTATTCCGCGGTATTCACCATTCTAGTCTGTGTTGTAATGATGATTATTGATTTTACAAAATTCGGAAAAAGCAAGCAGAAGAATGTGAAACTTAAAATAACTATTCCGGAAAACCTTAATTATCCTGATGCATTTGATGATATATTCGAAAATTATACTGATAAATATGTGCTAAAAAAAGTAAAAACAACCGAATTTGGCTCGTTGTGTGAGCTTGAATATATGGTTTGCCTTAAAAAGGGTATAATTATAAAGATTTTAGTTGACGAGATTCGCACACGAAACGGAAATCTTGATATAACACTTTTCCTCAACCCGTTTGAGGATAGAGTTTATATTAATCCATAAGTACATTTTAATAGCTTAACTACTCCCATTTCTATAAATGCTTTTCTCCATTTCCAAACAAAGCTGATTCCCTATTGTAATGCTGTCCCCTCAGCATTATTATACTAATTCGAAGAGAATTTGTGTTCCCCCATACGGTTGCCTTTCCCCTAAAAGGCAGCCGACCAAAAACAATGAGCTGTTGCGAAATCTGCAACAGCTCTGCTTTTTATAATATAGTTAATATATTTTAAAGCTTAATTTCAAACGCTTTACGTACTGCTTTAATAACAAGTGGAAGATTTTTCCCAACAAAATCTTCTGGAATGTATGTAATCTTTGTATAATCAAGTCCCGTTAAGGCTGCAGCCCATGTAAGAGCAGCAATATATCTTCCAAGCGGAATGCTTAAATGATATCCGTCACGAGTAAGAACATCTCCAAAATCTTTCCTAGCATATTGTATGGCTATTCCTGCAGGTATAATTATCGATATATCTTCTTTAGTCATTACCTCAGATCGTAAAGCATTCAAAATAGTGTCGTACATCGTCATTTGGTCATTATTGTAATCAGGAAATGCCGTATGAGTGCCGTCAGCCTGATACGCCCATGTATTTAACCAAACTAACTTCAATTCAGGGTTGGTTGTATTATTCTTTACATATTCAATCAAATTTGATAAATACGGCTCATAGGTTTCAGGCTTACCACTCGGACCGCTTCCCTGTTGAAGGGTTATAAAATCCCATTTTTCTTCGCGAATGGCATCAAGACTCTTAAAATCAGGTGTTTCTTTCCAGATTCCATTGTTATTTTTATAGTATATATATCCTGAAATATAATTCTCTGCACAATGCCAGTGCTTTTCTAAAGAGCAACCGGCAATATATAAATTACCCAGTATAATATTTTCTGCACCGAGGTTTTCTGAAATTTGATATAAATATTCCATTCCGTCAGAGCTGAAGCTGTTTCCGACAGATAAAACCTTAAATGATTTTGTCATTATATTTTCTCTCATTTTAATTTTCATTTGTCAAAGGAGTTATAATTCCTGTGTTTGATAAATCAACATTAGTGGAAATTGACCGCAGCCGATTAATTGTATTGTTAAATTCTTCTCCCATAGAGAGCCTTGTATAAATGTCCTGTTGATAACAGGGTATAAAGCTACTTACAAGCTTTCCGTCGCTGGTTATTTTTGCAATTAAAATACCTGTTTCCACACTTTTTTTATTAAACAGGAAGTTACCAAGATTATAGCAAATAACTTTTCCTTTATACGAGTCAATTCCTTGAAGGGTGTGTGCGTGATGACCAATTATAAGGTCTGCTCCGCTGTCAATGTATTCCTTGCCCATTGTAAGCTGAGCAGTTTCCAGCTGAGTAGTCAGTTCGTAGCCCCAATGAACATTTATTATTACAAAATCGCTTTGTGCTTTAGCCTCTTTAATTTCTTTGCAAAACTTTGTTGAATCATATGTGTACATTACTCCTCCGCTCGTTTCGGTAGCTTCAGGTGTAAATATATTTTTTTCTGCCCTTGTAGCTGCTAAAAGCGCAATTTTATAACCGTTTATAATATAATAAACAGGCTTGCCTGCTTCATCAATATTTCTGCCTGCTCCCATCCTTTTGATACCTGCTGCATCAAGTGTATCGAGTGTATCCAAAAACGCATCCTCACCATAATCAAAAACATGGTTGTTTGCGAGTGAAACAACATCAACACCCATCTCATGCCAGATATCTGCTTTTGAGGGGCTTGCTCTGAATGTATAAGTTTTTCCGTTAATAGGACTTCCCCTAAGACTTAATGCAAATTCATTATTGGCAGTCATTATGTCAACCGATTTCATAATATCTATAATTCTATCATCAAGAATGCTTAAAATACCTTTATTTAAATTATTATATTTTCTCATCATACTTGAATTGTCGGCAAACATAACATCACCGACAAAGCCAAACTCAGCTTCGCCGTCATCTGTTTTGCCGAGATTATAAATATTACTCATGTAGTTTTCTGATTTTGGATCAAGGTGTCCTGAATAAGAATCATAAAGAGTATGAAGTCCGAAACCGGTTAAAGAATGAAAGGCATTGTTAATTAACTTTCCATCACTTGCTTCCCCTGCAAGGGTATAAAGAACTTCAATATCGTATTTGTCTGCTAACCAATCAATAAAATCCACAAGTTCTTTTTCACCAAATATCTCGGTAATTTCAGGATTTTTTATCAAATCTTTGGCAAGCATCTGTCGGATAAATTCGTGATTATCGGGTTTTTCATCAATAGTGGGTTCACTAATTTCAGTATGCTGGTTTAAATTTATATTTATTGCAATGCTTGATTCCGGCTTTTTACAAGCACAAAACAAGATCGAAATTATAGTTAAAATAAGTATTAACCTGGTTGTTTTGTTTGAATTCAAGACATTTACTCCTTGCTACAAAAATAAGTCTTTACCAATATACAGGTATAAAAGCGCAACCGAATAATGGATGCGCTTTTTTATATAGTATAATCCTATTTATTTATCTGTCTATAAGCGGTATATACGGTTTCTCCACCGAGATGCTCTTATATGCAGGACGGATAATTTTACCTACATTTATAAGTTCCTCAAGTCGGTGAGCACTCCAACCTGCAATCCTTGCGATGGCAAAAATCGGTGTGTATAATTCTAGCGGCAACCCAAGCATATGATATGCAAATCCACTGTAAAAATCCACGTTAGCACTAACGCCTTTGTAAATATTTCTCTTTTCGGCTATTACAATAGGAGCAAGGGTCTCTACCTTTGAATATAGTCCAAACTCGTCGGTAAGTCCCTTTTCCTCGGAAAGTTTTTCTACAAACGAACGGAATACAATAGCTCTCGGATCGGAAATTGAATAAACCGCATGTCCCATACCGTATATGAGTCCTGATTTATCAAAGCATTTTTTATCAAGTAAATCAGCCAGATATACCGATATCTCCTCGTCATCGTTCCAATCCTTAACAACGCTTTTCATATCCTCAAACATCTGAACAACCTTGATATTAGCACCACCGTGACGTGGACCTTTTAACGAGCCGAGTGCTGCCGCGATTACAGAATAAGTATCTGTTCCTGACGAGGTAACAACATGAGTTGTAAAGGTGGAATTGTTACCACCGCCATGCTCAGCATGAAGCATAAGCGCAAGGTCAAGCACTCTTGCTTCAAGGCCAGTATAGTTACCTGTTGAGCGAAGAAGATGCAGTATATTTTCTGCTGTTGACAAATTCTCTTCAGGAGAATGAATAAACAAGCTCTTTCCGTTGAAGTAGTGCTGATAGGCATTATATCCGTAAACGGAAATCAACGGAAATGCTGCAATAAGCTGCAGACACTGACGTAATACATTCTCCGGAGTTATATCGTTTGCGTTTTGGTCGTAAGCATATAATGTCAGGACACCTCTAGAAAGTGTGTTCATCATATCCGTGCTGGGTGCTTTCATGATAATATCACGAACAAAGCTTTGAGGAAGCGAACGATAGCTTGAGAGCAGTTCGGTAAATTTTTTTAATTTATGTTTATTGGGCAGCTCTCCGAAAAGCAGAAGGTAGGTTACTTCCTCAAAACCGAAGCGGTTCTCGTTGCTGCACCCGTTCACAAGGTCAATTATATTAATTCCGCGGTAAAAAAGTTCGCCGTCAATTGGCTTTGAAACACCGTCTTCCTCTTTATATGAACGAATCTCTGAGATGTCGGTTAACCCCGCAAGCACGCCTTTACCGTTGATATCCCTCAAGCCTCTTTTTACATCATATTTTGTGTAAAGAGTACTGTCTATCCCCGTATTCATCTTACACAATTCGGTAAGCTTACTTATCTCGGGTGTTATTGTCGAATAATTTACTGCTTTATTCATTTATCCCATCCTTTCCGATATGGCTCGAACTAGACCGAACCATGCAAAACAAAGAAAACCGGAATTAAAAATTTACAATCCCGTTTTTTACATACTTAATGTGTTTCGTAAACACCTATTATATATTTATAATACCAAAAACAGAACGGTTTGTAAACCTATTTTTTAA